>OLSL01000149.1_pt1 | contig 74573 bp, 70 predicted proteins | sample 1672511 | NCBI WGS metagenome assembly OLSL01 (sample SAMEA3136694, study PRJEB25190) | human gut metagenome | biome: human gut; feature: human-associated habitat; material: faeces | place: Austria | collected 2013
GTACATATTTTGTAAGTTTATTTAGTGTTTCATCACTTAATATTGATTTCATTTTTATTGCCTCTTCTTTTGCTTCTTCTTTATCTACTTTTAACACTTCTGTTAAAAACACATATGTAATGTCATATGCTTCTAAAACCTTTTTAGCAAGTTCTTCTCCTTTTTCAGTTAAGGTTATCTCTCCATATGTTTTATAGTTTACTAGTTCATTTGCTTTTAAATTTTTTATCGCTTTGTTTACACTAGGTTTAGTACATTCCATCTCTTTAGCAATTGTTGTTACTTTAATTTCTTTTCCTTGTTTTTTTAATAAATAAATTGTTTTTAAATATTCTTCTAAAGAACCTGATATCATAAGCTTTCTCCTTTTTTGTTAACCTAAGTTAACATTATACATCGTTTTATTTTGTTTGTCAAGGCTAACATTCTTATTTGCATCAAAAAAGAAACGTATATTTATTAACGTTTCTCTTCTATTTAATATATTAAATTATTTTAGCTTTTACTCTATTACATCAACCAAATTATCATTATTTATTCCCTCTAAATTATAGTATGCATCTGGTATATTTCCAACAATTACTCCCTCTGCTAATAATACCTGATTAACTATCTGCTGTTCTATGCTATTAAACGGAGTTAATATTATGACATTACATTTTACTTCAAGATAAACTCTATGTAATGTTTGGTTAATACCTGATTGACTAAATTCAGACTTTAGATCTGTTTCCACATTTCCTATCGCTGTCATTTTTATATCTATATCAGGACCTCTTCCCGCAAGCATCTTGCTTCCTGTAAAAGAGCCAAGCTTAATATGAAATTTATTATTTTCAGATTTACTTAATGCATCTTGTATTAAGATAGGTATATCTGAAATAATTTTATTAACAGTTATTACATTTGCACTAATCATCTTAATGTTTCCACTTTCATCTTTTGTTATATTCATTAAATCTGTATAATTATAATCTGCCATAACTATTGTAGCCTGTTCATTAGAGACTCTTGTTGCAATTGATTTCGCCATGTTAATACACTGTTTATCTATAATTGGCTCAATAGCTTTTATAATCGTATCTGCTACTAAAAAGGCTATTACTAAAACTGTTAATATTTTTATTATTTTCCTTAGTCTTTTAACATTAGTATTATGCTTATTTTCATTAAAAGATATATGCCATGAAAAAGGAAGCTTTATCTTTGGTATTTTTATATTATTTCTACTATATATTTTTTCAATTCTGCTCTTCTTTTCATCCATTATATCTAGGAATAAATAGTTGTTGTGCAACATTTAGTTTATCTACCATTTCTATTCCATTTACCCTCGCAATTTCTTCTACTGTGCTTCCAAATCCCTTTGCAATTTTCCATAAGGTATCTCCAGGTTTAGCAAAATATATAATCATACTGAAGCTATTTTCAGATCTATTTTCATCTTCTTTAACATCGTCAATAATATTAATCTCTGCATTTTTTGATTTACTTGTTGTAAATACTAGATCTACTTTAATATCTACACTATCATCTGATGTTACCACAAAATCTTGCATACCAATTTCTATAGAAGTATCTACACTTGAGTTTGCGTTTACTCCATTAAAGTCCACATTAAAATTAAATGGCACTTTTATTAATTTGGTATCTACTCCGTTATGACTTGATGAATCATACATGAAATTTAGTTTCAACTCTCCTTCATATATTATTCTATCATTTAACAAGGTTTGCTTTAATATTTCTGGATCTACTGTAACATCATAAATTTTATTACCTTGTAATTCCGTTATCTGTTGTCTTTCTCTAATGTTACAAGTATTCTGGATTGTTTCTCTTTTTTGCATTACTTTAATTTGTTTTTGAGTAAAAATTATATTGGTTGATGGACTATATAAATCTTGTATTAAATTTATTTCTTGATTTTGATACACTTGGCAGAATAGTTCAATTTCTGCCTCAATATATACAGAATGATCTTCAACACTATTTGGCTTTACAATTAAATTTTTTATTTCATATTTTACATCACATATATTATCTTCTGCTATATCTTGGATATCTATAAAGCCCATTACTGGTATTGTGCCTTCAACTGAGTTAATTCTATTATCTTCTGTTAAATATAGAATTTTTACACTCATATCAGATTTTGCTAGCACCTTGTTATAACTAATTTTAGTATCTTTATTCAAGATCTTTATATTGACCTTCATTATTTCTGCTAAATTATCAATATTATCTATAGTTAAAGTATCTTTAGCATACACTTTTGTTGTTCCACTTCCAATTAAAGAATTAACGCTTAATTCTTTATTTAACATTTGAACATTTTTTACATTAACATTGTTTATAATTTCTACATTTTCATTTGAACTAACTTTTACTCCTATATCTAATATTGCTTTTATACTAATTTTTCTTCCATTTAAAACTCTACATTCTATACTTTTTAATATTACATTTGTTTCAAGCATCATATCAGCTCTTGCTTTTTCTAGGTCAATTACTTGTGTAAAATCAATATTACTATTAATACTTCTTATACTTCCATTTTCATCATCAGCTAAATACATAATATAGGTATCTATGCTTCCGTCAATTCTTACTTTACCATCTAATATTTCTTTTTTATATATGCAAACTGTCCCGCTGGTACTAATTGCATTTAGGATATCTGGCTTTATATCAGGAATTATACTATCTCCTTCTACAATAACACTTTCGTTTTTTTGTTCAACTATTTGGTTGATACATATACTATCTTTAGTCGTCTCAACAGCCATATTAAACCCCTCCTTAAATTCTAATTAGTAATGTATATTTAAGGACATAAAAAAAAATTCCTAATATTTAGGAATTTTTTATATTTTTATATTATACTCTTTGTTTTTTCATTTCTGAAACAGGAGGTATTAATGGGCTATATCCATTTCCATCAAAAACGTCTACCTCAACTGTTCTTGTTAAAACATCTGTATAACTATATGTAACATTTCCTTCATCTTCCTCATATTTTATAACAAAAATATTTGGATATGCTTTTTCTATTGTAGCTTCCTTTTCAAACGATTTACATCTTCCTAGTGAACCTTTTACGATTATCTTTTGTCCGATTTTTTCATTAATATCAGTTTTTAAACTTGCTATATCATTTGGGCAAATCATTTAATCACCTACTTTTCTAAGATGCCCTGATTATATCATACAGGTGGCTCAAAGTCAAAAAAGCTCATTTGCTGTCGCAACGAGCTTTCTCTTTGTTTTCAGTGGATTCAAAGTTTTTGTTTGTCAATATTACATTTGTATTACAATTTTGTTACAATATTGTTACATTGTTTAAAGTATGGTCATTACCTTCTTTTTTCCCATTGCTCCAATGCCATTAACACCTCTTTGCCCATCTCTTAATTCGCTTTCTATATCTTTTATAGTTAAATATTTATCATAATCTGTTGTAGCAACTCTCTCCGCAACAATTAGTGGATCCATAAAATCTATTAATATTCTTGCTGGTGATGATGCAAAATTTGCTCCTGCATTTATAAGTTCTTCATAAAAGCTTTGACATGCTCCTGCAAAAATAACTAAGTCCTTTTTTATATTTTTATTTTCTCTAGCTTGTTTAACTGCATTTATAAAATATTTTGAATTTCTATAATTATATATATCATTATATCCTGTGCCACTTTTTATCATTCCATCATGTCCTGTTATTACTAAAATATCTGGTTTATATCTATCCATCAAATTCGATACAACACTTGCTTGTCTACTTTCCGGAACATTTTTAACTACCGCCTTTAACCCAATTTTTCTGTAAAATAGATTTGATTTTTCACTATATCTTTTATCTCCATCTAAGTGCAAAATTTTTCCTGTATATATAACTTTATTACTTCTCTTTAATCCATCTAAATTTTGTAATTGTGTTTCATATCTTTGTAATCTTGCCTCAAATTTTTTATCTAATTTTCTCTCACTCTCTTGTATTATTTTTTTATCAATTAATTCCAAATCATCAATATAACTATCTGCTTGTATTCTAATATTTAACCCTTTTAACATTGCTATTGCTTTTCCATTACTTGTTTTTATAATTCTGTCCACAATAAACAAAATATCTTTATTATATGATTTTCTCCCTACAATATCACCTTTTTTTATATTTTCCACTACATTCACCTCATATTAAATTAGGTTACTATATGATATGTCGAATATTGTAAAAATGTGCAAATAGTTCTATTGAATATTTTTCTAGAATACAATGTACAAAACATCGTATTTACAAGGGGGTTTTTAGGTTGGGAAAAATTTACATAGAAGAGCGTGCCATAAGCCTAGCACATTATATTATAGATAGTAAAGATACAGTTAGAGGAGCTGCCAAAAAATTTGGCATAAGTAAAAGTACAGTACACAAAGATGTAACACTAAAGAACGGTAAAAAAATGGGACAAGTTATTCCTGAAAGTATTGAAATTAAAGGAGTTTTCTTAAGTACAAAAAATCCTGTTGTTAAATTAGTATTGGTAATTAAATATTAGTAAAATTAACACATTTGCAATTAAAAGTTGCAAGTGTGTTTTACAATTAGAACAGGGAAATAAAATTTATTTATTTTGCATAATATTGAAAATAGTAATGGATCTATTCTTTTTATAAGAATTCCCCCCAAGACTTGCGTCCTGAGGGGATAGATTAGAGATTGAAACTATCAATTTGGTTGGTTACTTGCCAGACTCCTGATAAGGCTGTTCCTTGTCTTTTAAGACATTTTCACGCTCTTGCAGTTCACGTTCTTTGGCTCTCAGGGCATTTTCAAGCTCTCGCAATTTACGTTTTTTGCGTTCCAAGATAGCACTTTGAGCCAGTTCGTCATAATCGGATTGTTCGAATTCAAAGCCAAAAGTAATCTCCATGTCTTCACTATTGCCTTTATCAGCTAAGTTCAGAATATTGCATATGTGACTTGTTCCACAACCCGAACAGATGAAGCCTCCTACTTTCCAATGAGGTTTGAATGGTACTTTGAATGTAACAATAGGATTATCTGCACTCTCAGTAATAGACGCAATTGCGACCTTTCCTTCGAGGTTAAGACCTCCTATTAAACACTGCTGTTCAGTACTGTAATAACAGTAACCGTCTTTAAAAAAGACTCTGTAATCACCTTCATTACAGTCACTCGGTACATCAGGACACCAGAATCTTGCTTTGCATTTACAAGAATCGTAATATCCTAACTCGTGTATTTTGTCCCATTCATGCCATTCTCCACAATAGGGACATAGAACGCGTTTCGGCTTCAAGTTTAAAAGTTCTTTTTCCACAAAACATTCCTCCTTGCCATAACGGTTGGTTTTATAGTTTCTAACTCCTTTCTTAATAGTGTATTAGTGCATATACACTTTAGGCTACCAAAGTCAATTTGCCTTTGATATAAGCACATATAATACCATAAGCTATTATAACGGTAATTTACATAAAAGTCAAATTTACTAGCATAAAGTCTGTGTTAATTGGTATCTCTTTTATTTTAGTAATATTTTTGGACTCTAAATAATAGTATAAAATAAAAGAAGGTGAGAATTTTGAAAAAGGGTTTGAAGATTACGTTTATAAATCCTAATACTGAAGAACAGATAGTACAAGCTATGGCTGGTGTTCTTGCTTATAATTTAGCTGAGAATGATGACAAAGTAATATTTGATTATAAAAATTCAAGTTCTTATCAAAATTCTCACAGTATTGAAGAAGAAAGAGAATTATAAAAAATTGCAACAAATCTATTGAAAAAATGATAAAATGCGTGTATAATGAATATAATAGTAGTAGATATTTAATATCTACTATAATTAAAATGTGAGTCGCCACCCTATTGGCGAAATAAATGTATAGGTGAGAAAATGTGAGCCGCAACCCTGCTTGCGAGATACAAATGTGCAGGTGGAAAAATGTTAATTATAGTTAAATATGGGGTCTATAAAAGTAGATCCCATATTTTCATAAAAAGGAGATGGAGCAAAATGGTAATAGAAGATGGAAAATTTTACTTTATAAAAGATGAATTTTTTGATGTATTTAAAGATTATGGTTTAATGGTTAACAAAGAAAATGGTAATAAGAGACCTTGCTATTTTTGCTTTAAAGATAGACAAAATAGCGAAATAATATGGTTTGTTCCAATTTCTACTAAATATGAAAAGTATGAAAAAATTTACGAAAAGAAAAAGGCAAAAAGTGGAAAAAAGCCGGTATATAACTTTGTTTTTGGAAGTGTTTTAGGAAGAAAAGCTGTTTTTTTAATACAAAATATATTTCCAACAACATTAGATTACATAGAAAAGAAATATACAAATTCTAATAGGGATGTTGAAATACCAGAAATTATAAAAGAACAGGTAATTACTAAAGCATTAAGAGTGGTTGATTTAGCAAAAGACGGTGTGCAAATACCATTTTATGATATAATTGAAATGAAGAAAATATTATTAAATAAGTAAAATATAATTTCAAATGTTACTCGCCACCCTGTTGCCGACAAAATAAAAACTATTCCTGAAAGTGGAGTAGTTTTTTTGTGCTTTTATATTGAAAAAGTGAAACTGATATGCTAAAATGTAACGGAACGAGGATGATGGAACAGAAAAATTAAAGAAAGTAGTGATGTTATGAAAATTGCAGCATATTGTAGGGTATCAACAGAAAAAGAAGCACAGATAGACTCATTAGAAAAGCAAATAGAGTTTTTTAATGAATTTACAAAAAAGAACGGATATGAATTGTACAAGCTATATGCAGATGAAGGAATATCAGGAAAACAAATAAAACACAGAAAACAATTCCAACAAATGATGATAGATGCCAAAGCAAAAAAATTCGGTAAGGTAGTAGTAAAAGATGTAAGCCGTTTTGCAAGAAATACAGTTGATTTACTTCAAAGTATAAGAGAATTAAAATCTTATGGTGTGCAAGTAGATTTCTTAAACAATGGAGAAGTAATGGAAGGTGGCTCTGAATTTATACTAACGATTTTAGGAGCAATGGCACAACAAGAAAGTGCAAACATGTCTAAAAGGGTTAAGTTTGGTAAAAATATTACTGCTCAAAAAGGAAGAGTTCCTAATCTGGTATTTGGATATGACAAAATTCCAGATGAAAGATATACTTTAAAAATAAATGAAGAGGAAGCCAAAATCGTAAAGGAAATATTTGAAAGCTATGTATATAAAGGTGTAGGAACAACAAAAATAGCTTGGGAATTAAATGATAGAGGTATAAGAACAAAGAAAACAAAATCAAAATGGGTACAAACTTCTATTGTAAGAATGCTTAAAAATCCAATATATACAGGAAGAGTAACAAATAAAAAATCAGAAGTAACAGACTTTATAACAGGAACAAGAAAAGATCTCCCAGAAGAAGAATGGATAGTTGTTGAAAGACCAGAAATGAGAATAATATCAGACGAATTATTTAATAGAGCACAAGAAATTTTAGAACAAAGATCAAATGAATTTAAGTTAAAAAGTAAAAGAGAAAAAACAGAATATGTATTTAGCACACTTATATATTGTAAACATTGTGGTTATTCATTTAGAAGAATAAAGAGAAAATATACAGATGATGGACCAGAATATATAAGATGGGTATGTAGTGGAAGAAATTCAATGGGTGTAAATCATTGCCCTAATACAACTGTTATAGATGAAGAAGAACTTTTAAATGCAATAAAAGAATATTTAAAAAGTATTATTTCAAACAGAAAAAACTTTATGAAAGCTGTTGAAAAAGAATTTGAAAAGATTACAAAATTAAGAAAAAACAATGAAAGAAGTGAAGAAAGTCTTTTAAAAGAAATTGAAAAAGTAACAGTAAAAAAACAAAAATATATGGAAATGTTCCAAAATGAAGTAATTAATATACAAGAACTAAAGAAATACACAAATCCATTAAATGATGATATTGCAAGATTAGAAAGAGAATTAAGATTAATAACTTCAGAAATAAAAGAAAAAGATGTATTAGAAAAAGAATTATCTAAAACAATTAGTACAGTAGATGATATATTAAATAATCAAACAATAACAAATGCAATGTTAAAAACAATTATAGATGTAATTGAAGTAGATAGCGATTCAAATGTAGAAGTAAGACTAAAGTTACTTAATGAAATTGGTTCTACACCTGCTGTAGTTACTAATTTTAATGACATTAAAGATACCGTTACGAAAAGTAACAACAGTACATAAAGATGTTTCAGAAAGACTTCTTCACATTAATCCTGCTTTAGCAGCTGAGGTTAGAACAATCTTAGATGAGAACAAATCTGAACGTCATATACGTGGTGGACTTGCAACAAAATTAAAATATCATCATGGAGAAATAAATAAGACTAAAGTTGTATAACACAAAAAATAAAGGTAGAGTAATTTTTAACTTTTATATAGCTATAAATTACTCTACCTTTGTTTATTAGTTTACCCAATTTCATTACAGTCTTATTCCAATAATTGCTAATAATATTTATTCGCATATTAAGTCATATTCATTTACATCAACAACTTTGCATGTTACAAAATCACCTATTTGAAGTGGTTCATTTTCCTTTTCCTTCAGATAGACTACTCCATCAATTTCAGGAACATCCATATAACTTCTTCCAAGATAATATTCATGATCAAAAGTCTCTCCTTCAATAAGCACTTCTATTTTTTTTCCAATTTTTTCTTTTAAGTTTTCTTTTGAAATCATCTTTTGTAATTTCATAATTTTATTATATCTACTCTTTTTAGTCATAGGATGTATTTGTTCTTTTAATCTTGCAGCTGGTGTTCCATCTTCCTTTGAATATGAAAAGCATCCCAATTTATCAAACCTTGCTTCTTCAATAAATTTATATAATCCATTAAAATCTTCTTCTGTTTCTCCTGGGAATCCAACCATTACAGTTGTTCTTATTATAACATTTGGTATTTGATCTCTTAATTTTTTTATTAACTTACGAATACTTTCTCCGTCACTTTGTCTATTCATTCTTTTTAATACTTTATTTGAAATATGTTGAATTGGTATATCAAAGTATTTACATACCTTTTCATTTTCTTTTACTTCTTTGATTAATTCATCATCAATTGTTTCTGGATATGCATATAAAAATCTAATCCATTTTATATTTTCTATTTTGCTTAACTTGTTTAAAAGCTCTGCTAATTTTGGCTCTCCATAAATATCTGTACCATATTTTGTTGTATCCTGTGCAATCAATATTATTTCTTTATATCCTTTATTTGCTAATTTCTCAGCTTCTTCTAAAATATCTTCTTCTTTTCTACTTATCTGAGGTCCTCTTATGTATGGAATTGCACAATAAGTACATCTATTGCTACATCCATCTGCTATTTTTAAATAAGCATAATATTCCCCTGTAGTAATCACTCTATCAGAAAACTCATTAAAATCACATTTTTCGTCTTCTTTATTTTCAATAACATTTTCTATCTGTTCCCATAAAGTATTATATTCACTATATTTAATCCATAAATCTACTTCTGGAATTGCCTTTTCTAATTCATCTTTATATCTTTCTACCAAACATCCCATTGCAATTAAATATTTACATTTATCCTTTTTATACTCAGCCATTTCAAGTATTGTATTAATTGCTTCTTCTTTAGCAGACTCTATAAATCCACAGGTATTAACAACAATAACATCTGCTTCCTCAGGTTTATTCACAATTTCATACTTATTGTCTTTAAATATTGCAATTGTTTTTTCTGTATCTACTAAATTCTTACTACATCCTAATGATATAAATCCTACCTTCATTTTTACTCTCCTAATATTTTTTCTAATTTTTTTAATCCTTTAATTAATTTGTCATATGTAGATCGACTAATGTTCTTAGAGTTACCACTTGCATATTCACTTGCAACACTTTTCATGTCAATAAGTTCAAATCTGTTATTTTCTTTTGTTTCATTATCTAGTACATAAATAGGTGTATAATTAACCTTATTTAAATATACTTTTCCATCCTTACCACTTTTACGAAGTTCAATATTTAATACCAATTCTACTTTTGAGTTATCATCTGATAAAGTAGATATATATGTACCTATTGAATAAGCAATAAAAACATTTTTTCCTTCTTTATTTTTTCTAACCTCCATAGGTTGTACTACAGATGGATGTGCTCCTAAAATTATATCTACTCCCTGATCCACCAAAAAATCTGCCATATCTTTTTGTGATTGACTTACTGTATCAGAAATTGCATCTCCCCAATGTATTAAAACACATATATACTGAGCACCATTTTTCTTTGCATATTGCACATCACTTTTTACCTGTTTTTCACTATATATATTGATTGAATTTAATTCTTTATCTGTTTTAGTTCCTTGATTATTAACTCCATATGTATAAGTTAGAAATGCAATATTAGTATCCTTTACCTTTTTTATTAATACTGCATTTTTACCATCTAGTTTATCACCAACAATATCATAATCTAATGATTCTAGACATTTCTTTGTATTTTCCAAACCTTTAACTCCATAATCTAAACTATGGTTATGATTTATTGTAACAAGGTTTATTCCAGAATCTTTTATTGCTTTTGCAAACTCCTTTGGTGAATTTTCGCTTGTATAAACTTCATTTGCAAAATTAGTTTCCATTGTGCCCATAACAATATCAGCTTTGTTAATATAGCTAGAAACATTTTTAAACATATGCGAAAAATCATAAGTCTTAGTTGTCTTATTATACGCATCTTTTATCATTTCATCTCCGCACAAAATATCCCCAACAGCAGATATTTTTATAATCTCATCTGCTTCTAATATATTTTGATTCGTCTGACTAATACTATTTTCTATTTCAGAAAAAATATCATAGGTTCTTTGTTCTATCTCTTCTTTCTGTTTTGCAAGTAGCTGTTTATCTTGGTTCTTTTTATATTCGTTTACAAATACACATATAAATATTATAGCAAGTAGAATTAATGTTATTGTAAAAAATAACTTTATATTAAGATACTCTTGTACTTTTTCAATATTTCTTCTTTTATTTCTTCTATTTCTTGGCATTTGTGTTTCTCCTAAAATATTACTTTTTTAGCTTCTATTCAATTATATTTCAATTTTATGTTATAGTCAATTAATTACAAAAAAACATCTCTTTTACATATTTTTCTAATTTTGATTTTTAACTTGCATATATTATTTTAATAGTATAAAATATATTTATTAAATTTTTATATAATAAAGAAGGTTAAAAATGAGCAAATCAAAAAGAAAACTTTACGAAAGCATGAAAATAAATGATTTTCGTGAACTTGTTAACAGATACAAAACATTATATTTCAATAAAACTGCATTTGAATATAAAGAAACACCTCATTCAAAAGAGCATATAAAAATATCTTATGCTAAATTTGCTGATGATATTGAAGCACTAGGTACAGCCCTTTTAGATTTGGGTTTACGTGGTAAAAGAATAGCAATTATATCTCCAAACAGATATGAATGGTGCGTTAGTTACCTTGCTGTAACTACTTCAGATATAGTAGTAGTTCCCCTTGACAAATCATTACCTAATAATGAAATCAAAGATTTAATTATTAGAAGCAAAGTAGATGGAGTTATTTTCGATTCAAAATATGCAGAAGTTTTTCATAAATTACAAGAAGATAATACTAACAATTTAAAATATTATATATGTATGGATCAAGTTGATGGTTTTGATTCATATAACACTCTAATAGAAAAAGGTGCTTCTCTTATAAAAGAAGGTGCTTCAGACTACTTTGATATAACTATAGACAATAAGAAAATGTCAATTATGCTTTTCACCTCAGGTACTACTTCTATGTCAAAAGCAGTAGCTCTTTCTCAATCAAATATATGTGAAGATATTTATGCTTTGAGTCAAATGACTGATATACGAAAAGAAGATGTTTTCCTTTCTTTCTTGCCATTACATCATACATTTGAATCTACTTGTACATTTCTTTATGGATCATATTCCGGTATTACAATAGCTTTTTGCGATGGCTTAAAATATGTACAAAAAAACCTTGCTGAGTTTAATGTTACAGGATTCGTTTGTGTACCTTTAATGTTAGAAATCATGTATAAAAAAATAAGAAAAGGAATTGAAGAAAAAGGAAAAGCAAAAATGGTTAAATTAGCTAGTAAGTTATGCAATTTCTTTTTAAAAATAAAAATAGATATTAGAAGATTAGTTTTTAAAGAAATACTAAATAACCTTGGTGGTAAATTAAGAATTTTAATTGCCGGTGGTGCTTCAATGAGTAAGGAAGCTATTCAAGGATTTTTAGATTTAGGAATTAACTTACTACAAGGGTACGGTTTAACTGAAACTTCTCCTGTTCTTGCTGGTGAAAATGATAAATATAAAAGAGCTGGCTCTGTTGGGTTCCCTTTACCAGGTCTTGAAGTTAAAATTGATAATCCAGGAAAAGATGGAATTGGAGAAATAATTGCAAAAGGTCCAACAGTTATGATAGGCTACGTTGATAATCCTGAAGCAACAAATGAGGCTCTTAAAGATGGTTGGTTCTATACCGGCGATTTAGGTTATATAGATAAAGACGGTTTTCTATTTATAACAGGAAGAAAAAAAGATGTAATAGTATTAAAAAATGGAAAAAATATTTTTCCAGAGGAACTTGAAATTCTAATTAACCAACTACCATATGTATCTGAATCTATGGTTTTTGGCCGTCCATGTGATGATGGCGATTATAAAGTATGTGCAAAAATTGTTTATCAAGAAGAAACAATGAAAGAACTTTATCCAGATATTTCAAGTGCTGATTATATGAATATTGTATGGGAAGATATAAAAAATAAAGTAAATCATACAATGCCTGCATACAAATATATAAGAGAAATTATCTTAACTGATAAACCTCTTATCAAAACAACAACACAGAAAATTAAACGTCATGAAGAATTAAAGTTAATTTTAAAACCAACATAAGTTTTCTTAATAAAAATATAAATCACCAAAAATTATTAAATTTTTCTAATAATTTTTGGTGATATTTTTTAATCATTGCTACACATATGTTTTCTTGTCATTTCTAATAAATTTAATGGTGTAAATCCTATTACCTGAGTTTTAGATCTATCCTTTTTTAAACTATCTTTTAATATTTCTGTTATCTTGTCTTTGCTTTCTTGTCTTTCCATATCAATATAATCTATTATAATAATTCCACCTATATCACGAAGTCTTATCTGCTTTGCAATTTCTATAGAAGCTTCTTTATTAACTGTAAATACTGTTTGTTCTAAATCTTTTCCCCCAATATATTTTCCTGAATTTACATCTATGGCTGTTAAAGCTTCAGTTTTGTCTATTGTAATAAAACCTCCACATTTTAACCAAACCTTTCTATTAATTGCCTTTTCTATTTGATCATCTAGGTCATACATTGTTAACAAATCTTCTGTCTTTAACTCTACCTTTACCTTCTCACTATTTCCGGTATCTTTAACAAGTTTTTCTACCTCTTTATATACTTCAGAATTATTTGTCCATACTTTCTCAATTCCTTGATCTATAATATCTATTAATAATTTATTAATAATCCCATCATTTTTATGAAGTAATTTGGTCTTAAATTTGTCTTTTTTTAACTTAACCTCTGAAAATTCTTTATTTATGCATGTAAGTTCTTCTACTATCTTATTAATATCTTTTTTTATTAAATCTTCTTCTTTTCCATAAGCAGAAGTTCTTATAATAGCACCATATCCTTTAGGTAAATTTTCTTTTACTATGTTTTTTAGTCTTTCTTTTTCTTCTTGATCTTCTATTTTTTGAGATACTGTAATAAATTCTGTATTGGGCATAATTACAACAAATCTACCAGGCATACTTATATGAGTGGAAACTCTTGCACCTTTTTTATTTGTACTATCTCTTTTCACTTGAACTAAAACTGGCATTCCTTGTTTAATATAGTTTTTTATATCGTGTTTGCTTAACATTTCATTTTTATTACCTGTCTCATTACTAACTCTTGGCATAATGTCTCGAATATGCATGAAAGTATTTTTTTCTTCGCCTATATTAACAAAGGCTGCCTGCATTCCATATAGTACATTTTCCACTTTTCCAATGTATATATTACCTTCAAGTCTATTTTGCCCACTTACCTCATCATATCTTTCTACAAGTTTACCATTTTCCATTAAGGCTACTATTTTGTTCTTATCTTCATCTACATTTATTATTATTTCTTGCATTTAAGTTCCTTCCTATTGATTATAAATATTCATTGTATTATCAATTCCATTATTTAAATAATATACTACAGCATCTGCTGCTTTGTCTTCTCCCTCTTGTAATTTTATATATTCTTCTTCTGATATTTGCCCTATAACATAATCTATTCTATCAAATTCATTATCTGGTCTTCCAACTCCAACACGAACTCTTGGAAAATTTTGAGAACCTAATTTTTCAACCATAGATTTCATTCCATTATGTGATCCAGCTCCACCTTTTGCTCTAACTCTTATTGTTGAAATATCTGTATCCATATCATCATATATAACTATTACATTCTCTAATGGAACTTTGTAAAAATCAACGTATTCCTTTACAGATTCTCCACTTGAATTCATAAATGTTTGTGGTTTTATTAACATTACCTTCTGGTCTTCTATAATTCCGCTTCCAAAAAAAGCATTAAATTTACTTCTTCCAAGATCAATATCGTATTTTTTTGCTATTTTATTGATTACATCAAATCCCATATTATGTCTTGTTCTACTATATTCTGGTTCTGGATTACCAAGTCCTACTATTAAGTACATTCTTACTCTTACCTCTCTTTTTAAATATACATTTCAAAATATCTAGCTTCATTATCTTCTATAAAATCTTCTATTTTCTTAAATCCGTCTTTTTATATAAAATTGTATTGCAGTTTCTAGTCTTTCATAAGTTCCTAAAAAGATTCGTTTAAATCCACTTTCTTTGCACATATCCATTGCCTTCTCGTATAATGCTTTTGAAACTCCTTGTCCTCTATAATCTTTTCTTACATAAAATTTTTTTAATTCTACATTATCATCACTATGTTTTAATAACGCAATAGTCCCAACAATTTCATTTTTCTCATTAAGCGCAATCCATAATTCTCCATCACTTTTTTTATAAATTTCGTTATTATGTTTTTCTATTTCTTCTCTATGCTCCTCAAATCCAAATTCTTCTACATATATAGATATAATAAAATCATTAATTGCTTTATTGTATGATTCTTCGTAACTTCTTATATTTACCATGATTGTTTCTCCTATTTTACTTCATATTTTGCAACTTCTTTATAATAATTTTCTATTTTTTCCATTGTTATCTCCCAAGAATACTCTTTGGATTTTTTAACTCCATTTGAAGCTATTTTATTTCTTAAATTATCGTCTTTAATTAATATTTTTATTTTATCTGCAATATCTTTTATATTGTCCTTTTCCACTAATAAAGCATTATAGCCATCTTTTACAAAATCCATATTTCCACCATTATTAGTTGTAATAACTGCTGCTCCACATGTCATTGCTTCTAAAACTGGTAAACAAAAAGATTCATATATGGAAGCACAAACATAAATATCTGTATTTCTTAAAGTATCACCTATTATTATTTGTTTTGGATTTATAATTGCTTCCTCTTTACTTTCTATTGGTGCTGTCGGTGTAATCCAGTTTAGTTTAACTTCATACCCCTCTTCTTTTACTTGTTTTATAGCTTCTAATATATCAGAAATTCTTTTAAACTTAGCATCTTCTGATCCTATTATAGATATCGTTATTATGTCATTTTCCTTATGTGGTTTGTAATAAAATATTTTATCATCTACTGCATTTGGTATAACAATAGATTCTTTATTATACACCTCTTGTAGTTTGTCCTTAGCAAATGTTGAAACTGTATAAACAAATTTAGTCGTATATAGTTCTTTTTCAATGTATTTATATAATCTATCATCTACTTTTGATAAATCAAATAAATGAAAATCTCCTTGTTCAAAATAAATAACTGGAGCTATTTTTTGTTCAATACATTCATATATTTCTCTCCAATATGTAGCAACAATTATGTCACATTTTGGTATACTTTTGCATAATACTTTTTTCCAAGGCACTTGAATGAATACAACCTTTTCATCCAAAAGAAACCAATTTGGTCTTGGATAATGTGAAATCAAAGTAACTGCATGTCCCATCTTTGTTAATCTATTAGCATGTTCTAAAATTATTTTAGATCCGCCACAAATTCCAGTCCAAGTCATTACATACGTTATATTTAACTTCACTTTCTGTTTATCTGTATAAATTAATTCTTGAGGAATAGCACTTTCTAAATGTTTTTCTCTTTCATTAAACTCGACTTTTCTTAATTCATCCAAGTTTTTGAACATACTATTCCTCCTTTAATTAAAAATTAACTTTAATTTATCCCATATTTCATTTGTTTTTACATATTCATTATAATGTTTTTTTACTTTTTCATCATATTCTTTTAAATCATTTAAAAGCACATCAAATTCATCATTTTCAAACAATTTATTTACCTCTGGAATACCCATTTCCAGATTTTTGTATGTATTTTCTATACTATTTTTATAATTTTTACTATTAGTTATATATTCAAATAAAGGTTTATATTTTATCCATCCTCTTGATGCTTTATAAAATCTTTGCTCAATTTGTTCTTCTGATGTTTTAATCTTCCTTAATGTTTTAGGATATTTACCTCTTGTAATGTTTGTATATTTTAAAAATCCATCATGAAAATGATATACTGGAACCTTGATAACTTTTGAGTCATTTAACTTAGTAGAAAAGAAAGTATCTTCTCCTCTTGCTCCCTCTGGGTTATAAAAAGCAGGAATTTTGTTAATTTTTTTCATGTTTAAGCATAAGGTAGAACCAGAAACCCATTTACCTACGCCATCACTTTTAATTTCGTATGCTCCTTCCCCAGATACTAATTTCGGATCAGCATAAGTTATTCCATTATACTTTATAAACTTTTCCTTAATCGAATCCCATGAAATAATATCATTACCTAATGCTTCTATAAAGCATTTAAATTTTTCTTTATCTACATCTTCATCTAATTCTACATATGGAATTGGTGAAATGTATCCACAATGATATCCTATTGTGACATCTGCCTGTTCTATATATTTTAGGTGCATTGCAATATTATCTTGTTTTTTCCATATTATTTCATTTGTATTTTCATCTTTTATACATGCTACTGGATATTCATCATCATCCCAAAATAATAAATAATCAACTTTTGACTTTAATGCATAATACATTAAAGAATTTCTTCCCTTTGCATGTCCATGCCCAAAGAACAAATCTGCATTTGCTTTTGTTAATACTTCTTTAGCGATTAGTTTTTTCTTTTCTTCTTCAATATCTTCAGGTGTAATGTATTTTATTTTAATATCTTTATATACACTTGGTATAATACCATAAAAATCAACCCTTGTTGTGTATTGGTATCCTAAATCAAACAATATAAAAATTGTTAATTTAACATTTGTATCTGTATCTTTAAATTGATTAATCAATTGTTCATATGTATTATTAATTACTTTACATACATTAGGTCTACCAGTTACAAATCCTAAGCCAAAATTTACCACTTTATCCATGCGTATGCTCTCCTTTTTACATATTGTTAGAACTTTAACAATATTATATAACCAAGTAATTATATCATATATTTTGCAAATATGTCAAATCAAGATTTTCTTGTGTTTCTAAGGTTTGAAGACCATAACCATCAAAAAAAGTTAGAAGAAATCTTCTAACTTATAATCTTTATCTAATTTATCATTAAGATAAATTTTACTTATTATTTCTAATTCTTTTATATTCTCTTCTGATAGATTAAATGAGAATAATTTTTTTGGTGGAGCCATAACAATATACCTTATGGCAGTCATTGTTGAATTACTCATTTTTAGTGCACCCTTATCTTTTAATGCACAAGAACTACATTTAAATCCACTATCTCTAAAGCTAAAATACTCAAGTTTTTCTTTTTCTCCACAGCAGACACACTTATCTATTATAGGCATAAATCCCAATAAACACAAGAGTTTTATTTTGAAAATAGCAATAATTAAATCCAAACTCTTTTCTGACTCTGATATCATATATAGTGTATTCAAAAATAATTGTAAAATTTTATATGTATTTTGATTTTCATCTGTAACGTCATTAATAATTTTTGTAATATGTACAGCATAATTTAACTTATCTATATCTGTTCTTATTTTATAAAAAACTTCTATAACTTCACATGAGTTCAAATTATATGAGCTTACTCCCTGGTAAATCATATATTCTCCAAAGCATAGAAATTGAGTTGCTGCCATAAGTCCACTCTTTGGTCTTCTTGAACCTTTTGCAGCACACCCAATTTTTCCATTAGGAGTTAATATTGTTACCATTTTATCATAATCACTCATATTATTTTCCGATATTATTATTCCTTTTGTCTTCAATATTCCCATATTGTTCCGCCTTCATTACAACATTTTCTATATTTTGTTTTTCTATATTTTGTACCTCTTTTAATTCTAAAAAAGTATTAATATCTCCTGTATTTTTAAAAGTATTCCATGCCATTTGTTTTATCATGTAATTCATCTCCATTCACAAGAAAAGTCTTTCCTTTCCTTCTATTATCTTTTGCATTTTTATTATTTTTATACTAATTCATAGAATTTATTGCAATTTAAATTTTTTTACAAATTGATCATTGTTAAGCCAATCCTCTTTTACTTTTACCCATAATTTTAAATTTACTTTTATATCTAACATTTTTTCAAGATCTTCTCTTGCATATGTTCCTATTCTTTTTAACATACTGCCATTTTTTCCTATAATAATGCCTTTATGAGAATCTCTTAAGCAATATATCGTTGCATCAATATTGAATATAGGCTCACCTGATTGTGTTTTTTTCTTTTTTATTTTATCTGCTTCTACAAATATTCCATGAGGTACTTCATCGTTTAATAACCTTAATGCTTTTTCTCTTATTGTCTCTTCTACTAATTGTCTTGTAGTTTGATCTGTATATTCCTCAATATCATAATATGCAGGACCTTCATTTAAGTTACTTTCAATTTCATCTAAAATTACATCCACATTTATATTTTTAACAGTAGATACTGGAATTACAGTTACAAAATTGTATTCTTTTTGGTATATACTAATTAATTCTGCAATATGTGCTTTATCCACTAAATCAATTTTATTAATTACAAGTATCGTTTTCTTTTTAGCTTCTTTTATTTTTTCTAGAATAAGCCTATCACCTTTACCAATTTCATCTGAAGTAGCTTCGACCACAAATACAACAACATCAACATCTTTTGCAACATCAAAAGCTGTTTCCACCATTACATTTCCTAGTTTAGATTTTGGTTTATGAATTCCTGGTGTATCTATAAATATTATTTGTGAGTTTTCTCTATTAACAATAGCTTTAATTGCATTTCTAGTTGTTTGAGGTTTATTTGCAATAGCCGCAACTTTCTCTCCAACTAATTGATTTAATATACTTGATTTTCCTACATTTGTTCTTCCTATAATTGACACAAATCCTGACTTAAACATTTCTCCTCCTAGTGCTATTTTTCCATTTCATTTACAGTTTTATTATATAATTCAAACATTAAAAAGTCAACTAATTGTTCATGTTTCAAGCCCTAAACTTCAAGTCAATTTGATACATATAACACTAAAAAATGACAAAGATAAAATATAAATTGAAGACAAATTGTTAAACTTTTTGCCTAACATTTTGTCTTCAATTAAATCTTTGTCATTTTTTGTTTTTATTTTGAACATTTATGTTTTTTATTCATTACTTGTTTTATTGGCTTCAATTTTTACATTTGCATTTATTGGACATATTTGTATAAATGTTTTTCCATCATTCACGTCAATTTCTTTACCTTCTAAGTCTTTATATATAGTTTGAGACCTCCTTGATTTTTTCTCACATTTTATTGGTATTGCTTTTCCATTTGTAATGTAATATCCATCAAGTGTTTTTACATTGTCTATATTTTGTCTTCCATAACTATCTATAGATGTATTTTTAGCAAATGATATTATGATATTCTTGGTGATAACCGTTTTATTAGTGTTCCAATCTGTTTGTTTTTTTCCTCTTGAATATCTAGTATAAACTTTGTTTTCTGAATCATATGTATATTTTACTGTATTATTTTCTGAGTATGGAATTGTAACACTATCTGCTACTTTTCCATTTTCTAAATTTACCTCATCAACCACATAATTTAATACTGTATCTTTTTTTGTAGTTGTTTTATATTCTTTTCTTTGTGCTATTTTTAGGACATTTGCAGTACTTGTTACTGCATTATGAGGAGAATATCTACTGCTATCTCTCCAGAATGAAGATGCACTTTCATATATACCATTAATATTATTTACACTCAACTCGCTAATATCTGATCTTGCTTGTGGGCTCCAACCATAATGAACATATATTGCATCATTTTCTAAAGCATAATCTAAAAAATTGTGTCTTGAACTTCTAAGTGGACCAACTTTTGATACGTCTTTATCTTTCATTACAATCATTAGTCTGGTTTCTCCACCTTCAACTATCATTTCATATATTAAATCAGCTTGTTGTAAACCAGCTTGTGGCATTGCATTAATATTATTATCTATCATAAATGCAATTGGCCTTGTATTTCCTGCAAATGTTTTTGGAGTTTTTACTTCTTCTTTTTGTATTTCATTTTCGTCATTGTCATTAACTGTTGCAACTCCAGTGTCTCTATCTTCATTTTGTTTTACTATTTTCATTGCAAATAATACTCCAGCCACAATAATCAGCATTATTAGTACAATTACAAGAATTCTTGCACCACCTTTTGATTTACTTTTTTCATTCCTAGTTGTTCTCTTCGCACCCATAAACGGTTCCCCCTTTTAATGTACTGCTAATGATATTAAACCATATATTATTAATACCAACATGATTCCTATACAACTACTAAATACTACTTCTGATAACTTATGCTTATTTGATTCTATTCTGCTTTCCGCAAGTAATATTGAAAGCACAAGTGATAATGTGATAATTACAACATTATCTGTTGTTAGCCAAATAATTGTATTTGCTGCAAAACCTAATGCAGCATGACCACTTGGTATAAATCTTTTATTTAAAATTTTATGTTTATTCGTAGTAGCAATAGCTATTAATGCAAGTATTCCTATTATAGTAATAATAACTGAAGCAAATGCTAAATGTACAGGTGAACTTGCAATATTTCTTATAAACTCTAATCCTATGTTACTAATTTTATCAAAAAACAAAAAGTATGCTACAATAACAGCATTAATTGCAGTTATAACAACCCCACCAGCTGCAACATCTTTCGCAATTTTAGCTTTTGGATGATATAAATCTGTATATAAATCTACAACTGTTTCAATTGCTGTGTTTACCATCTCTGCAAATATAATTAATACAATTGTAAACATAAAAATCAAGAATTCTGCCTTTGATAAATCAAAGAATAAACTTATAATTACAACTAACACTGCAATAATTAATTGTCTTTTTATATTTCCTTGAGTTGTAGTTGCATATATAATACCATTTATTGCATTCTTCCATGCATCTAAAAACCCTTCGTTTTTTATTTTATGATCTTTATCTGCTTCGTAAGGAAGATCTCTACTAATATTTAATTTTTCAAGTATATTTTCTTCTTTTGCTCTCATTTGTTTTTTATCATCTTCTACCATATGATCATATCCCATAAGATGATAGAATCCATGAACTACCATATATGATAATTCTCTTTCAAAACTATGTCCATATTCTTTTGCTTGTTCTTGCACTTTTTGTATTGATATTACTATATCACCTAAAATATCCCTAACTTGGTTTTTATCATTTTCAGTATCATCAACTTGATCTTTTTTAGCTGAATCTTGTACCATTGTGTCAAGCTCTTCTTTTTCAAACATAGGAAAAGAAAGTACATCAGTAGCCTTATTAATATTTCTATACTGTTTATTTATTGTTTTTATTTCTTCTGGGTTAGTTAGTGTAATACTCATATATAAATTTGTATTTTGCAAATTTTCTACCTCAAAGCATTTATCTACTACCTTTTTTATTGTTTTTTCGTATTCGTCATTTGTATCAATACCTTTATATATAATTTCGCAATTTTCTTTCATTTCAAATCCTTTTCCTTATACCACAACTTTTTCTTTCTTAGATTTTTTCTTTTTTTCATTTTTTACTACTTTTGTATATTTTCCATCTGATGAATATGAATTCATTAATTTTCTCATTGCACCTAATTCAACTAATCTATTTTTATAGAATTTAATAATTTTATAGTATTTATTTTCATTTATAGACACTTTTTTAAGGTCACTTTCCACAAATAGTATCTCTTTTTGTTTAATATATTCATCGTAATTTGAATCTTTTAGTTCATTAACTTTTTTATATTCATTCCAAAAAGCTTTATACTCTTCTCTTTGAGATGGTTTGTCCCAATAAATTTTTGTGCTAAGAAGACGTACATTGTACTCTTCCATAATATTAATTAATAGTGAATATGCTTTTTGTTGTTTCTTTGCAATTTTAGTATCAACTATTAAACTACGTGCATCTTTTAATAATTTAATATAACATTGCTCAGCTACAACAAGAGGCAAACTATGTGTAAACAATTTTCTACTAATTCCTAAAAGAATCATATTTTTTTCAATATTATCATTTTGGTCTAATTTGCCTACTGTAAATCTTTCAAACTCGTTATATCCATCTAGTATTTCTTTATATGTGTCGTTGTTGTCTAACTCCATTTTAATAGGTAAAATATTAGAAATATATTCCTCTAATGTTTTAAAAATTTTATTGTATATTTCTTGCTTTTCACCATCAGATATATTATCTGCTAAACGTATTGAGTAATGTTTTAAAAGTCCTTTATATAATATTTCCATTTCAGCAGCATAAAACTTTTTATACTTTTCTAATATTTTTGTTTTTTCATTTGATACAGTTTCATAATCTAGTCTCATTAAATACATTTGTTTTTTATATTTATATTCCGTATATCCAGTTTCTTTTAGATGAGTGATCATATAATACTGAGATAAAGCTTCTTTTTCAAATTCACTTGCAGTATCATTTTTCACTTTTTTATAAATTGAGTCCATAATATATTTATCAATTGATTCTAGATATAGTGCATATGTATCATCAACCTTTTTACTAATGGCTTCTCTTCTATTTTCATCTTCAATTTTTTCTACATTTAAAGAATTTTCATATGCCTTTAACACATTATTTCTTTTCATAGAAATCATCATACCATTTAAGCTAACTTTTGTAGGTATTAATAATTTTGTTAGTGTGTTTGTAATCTTAGAAAAAAATGTTTTCTCCGAGCTATATACTCTTAAACTTCTTTCTTCCATATACTCCCCCGTTCCGTCTTTTCTTTTGTTTTTTTGTAACTGACTTCTCATTAATTACAACTCCTTTAAAAGACTATTTTTTCTTTTGTCCCAATGTTTTCTTGTACTTCATATGTAACTTCAACTTCAACATATCCTTCACCTTGAGATACGTCTACTTGTTCATTTAATATACTTTCAGGGTCTTTTATCTGATTATTTAATTCTTGCTTTGCTCTTTGTACTCCTATATTTTTAGCTTCTTCTGCACTATGAATAATATCTACATTTTTATATTCTTTATTTGTGTGTTTTATAATCTCTATTGGCAAATAAAAGTCTGAAAATAATCTTAATTTTTTATTTTCCTCTATTGTATCATAATTTTCAAAATTTGAAACCCTTTTATAAAAATTTATTTTAAAATTATTTATATTTACGGAATATTTATTTTCACACGATCCTGTTTCCTGTTTTTCTGTTTCTTTTAAATACACTTTTTGTTTATTTGTATACCATACTTTTGCCTTTATTTCCCCTTGCGCGTGGACATAGCGAGTTCCTGTATACTTTCCTTCCATCCATCCCCCGATTAAAATATCACCTTTTTTTACAAGGTCTCCTTCTTTTACTAGGGGCGTACCATTTCCAGCATTCACTTTCAATATCATACAAGTTTTATCTGCAACAATATTACAATATTCATCTTCATTTATTATTTCAGGTTTTTTATCTGCCTCAACTATTTTTATAATCATATTTGTACCTTTTATTTCAATTCCAACCCATGCAATATCGTCTCTTTCTAATCGTAGTTTATTAATTACTTCTTTTGTGTTAATCTGATTTTTAAACTTGCCTACGTTAAATCCCCCGTCTTTTACAACTTGCAAAATATCTTCTTTTGATATACTTTGATTTCCAACTACATCAATATTCCATATAAAATTAGATAATGCAATAATCCCTAGGAAAACAAATATTAATAAACCAATAAATAATTTTCTTTTTTTATATTTATTTAAAATGAAAGGCACACCTTTTTTATTATCAATCTTCATTTTACATTGAGTTTTTTTGCAAACAGACTTTAATCTTTTAAAATCACGTATTCCAACTCTTGCATGTAATATTGTTGATTTTTCTCTTTTTAAATTCCATAAAAATATGCTCTTACTAGCACATATATTAATAAATCTCTCTATATAATATCCTTCTACAACAATATCTACAAAACCCAAAACGTAGTTTATTAATATTTTCCACTGCAAAGTTATTCCTCCTCGCTTTCAAGATCTTCTGTATTTTCAAAGTCTATACTATCTATTTTTCCTTTAACAATAATATCATCTGTTGTCATTTCATCTAGCTTTAAGTTAAATCCATTAATATTAATAATTCCAATATGTGTATTCAATCTAATAAAATAATCCTGATACTCCAATATTCCCTTATGATTTTCTATTAACACCTGCTCAAATCCCACAATTGTAATCTTAGGATTATTTGTGCTTAACTCTTGCGGAATATCTAATAAAGTATCCAATCTACTTGGTTGTTTTCTTTTTCTCATATTTCCTCCTTGTCAGTTAGGGGACGTTCCTTTTTCTGCCATCTTGTCACCCTAGGGACATTCCTTCGAAGCCACCTAAAGATGGCAGAAAAAGGAACGTCCCCTAACTGACACTATTGTTCAAATTCGTCTAAAGACTTAAACTCATACCCCTGTTTTTTTATTTCTTTAATGCACTCATCTAAAATGTTGCTATTATCTTTTGAAGTTCCATGTAATAGCATAACCTCGCCATTATGCAAATTGTCTAAAATTTTCTTTTTACCATATGCTTCTCTGCCCTGTTTTGTTTCATCCCAGTCATCATAGGCAAATGACCACATAACCGTTGTATATCCTAAAGTATTTGTATAAGCTATAGTTCTTTCACTATACTCTCCTTTTGGTGGTCTTATATATTTCATTTCATACCCAAATTTTTCGTAAATAGATGTATGTAATTCCATTACTTCTTTTTTTATTGTTTCGTTATTAATTTCAGGCATAGATTTATGGTTTACTGTATGATTTCCTATAATATGACCCTCGTCAATCATTTGTTTAACTAAATCTGGCTGAGTATTTACATAGTGTGCCGTAATGAAAAATGTAGCTGGTACTTGGTTCTGTTTTAGTACCTCTAAAATCTTTTTGGTATATCCTGCCTCATAACCACTATCAAAAGTTAAATATATGTATTTTTTTTCATTATTGCCCATGCAGATTCCTTTATATTTTTCTATTATGCTTTTATTAACAGCTCCTAAGTCTGGCTGAGTGTGATTATAATTTCTTTTAATTCCCCATCCGATTTTTTTATTACTAAGAACTGCTTGTGCATTTGTTGTTACTACCTCTCCGATTTTCTTTTGCCTGTATTATAGAAAATGTAAAAGTAAATATTAATGCACAAACTACAAATATACTAGAAATTGTTATCTTTTTATCAAAACTAGCTTTCATACTCTATTTCCCCTCTCTTTTTTTACATTGTATGAATTTTCAAAAAAATTATTACTGGTTATTAGATATAGATGAAAGAAGAAATTTATTATATATGAGATAAAAGCAAAGAACATTAGATTTTTAATCCAATGTTCTTTATTATTTATTAACTATTTACTTTTTCTTTATTATCCTTTTTTAAAGCAATGTATATAGATGCAATTATAAGTATAATTATTATTCCTAAAAATACGCCTGTCGTATCTATACACACATCTCTTATAGATGGTCCTCTTCCTGGTACAAAGCTTTGGTGCCACTCATCTGATGCTGCATAAATCAGTCCAACTATTAGGCTTGTCCCTAATTTAGTTCGTAGTTTTATAGGGAAGGTGCACATGAAAGTCATAATACACATCCCTACTACTGTATAAATTGACAAGTGAGCTAATTTTCTTACTATTGGTTCAGCATGTTCAATCATTTTCGTCTTTGTTTCTGCACTTAGATCTTTTGTATATGGAAATCTATTTATAAATTCAGTTGTTACTTTATTACTTAAACTTCCCGACTCTTCTCCATCTTGTGCAGAAAAATTAAATATTATAAAAAACGTACAAAGCAGTAAGATCATCGAGATAATTCTTAATATAATTTTTTTCATATTTTTCCTCATTCAAATTTAGTTAAACTATTTTATATTTTATTTTCCCATTACAGCTTTTATTTGGCTCTTAGCATTTTGTACTGATGTAGAATCTGGAAGCATAATATATAATTCTTGACTTCCCATTGAATAAGTAGGTCCATATGATCCTGTACCTGTTAAAGAATTTGATTTTACTGTCCATGATGACATATTTTCTAACTGATTCTTTACCAATTTACTTATTTCACTTTGTTCAATATTAGTTTGAAAACTTCCTTCTAACGAATTTAAAATACTTGTGTATTTTGTCAATATTGTTGTGCTATCTAATACCTTATTAATAATAGCTTCAATAACTTGTTGTTGATTTTTAACTCTTTGATTATCTCCGTCTGAGAAAGAATATCTTTCTCTACTATATGCTAAAGCTTTACTTCCATTTAAGTGATTATATCCTTTACTAAATGTATATGATGGCTCTGTATTTGTAGTAAAATTATAATTAGAATATACATCTACACCGCCAATTGTATCCACTAGTTTAATTACTGTTGTAAAGTTTACTCTTACATAATAATTTATATCTACATTTAAAAGATCCTCAACTGTTGTAACAGTTTCACTAACTCCATATATTCCTGAGTGTGTTAATTTATCTTTTGCCTGTTTACTATGCAATGTTACATAGTAATCTCTTGGAATAGAAGTAAGTAAAACTTCATGAGTTTTTGTATTAACAGTAGCTAGTATATTAGCATCACTTCTTGAAACATTATTAATATTTCCATAAGTATCTATTCCACTAATATATACATTAAAAATACCATTTTCTATATTATTCTTAGAATTTTTATTTGAGATCTCTGCTTTTTTCTCTATTTTATGTGTTGCTGTATATATAACTTTTGTATTGGCTTTAAAATCTTTTATTTCATCATCTAACATACTGTATTGAGTTGAACTTATTAAAATAGCCTCAATATCACTATTTACTAATTTATTTCCTATATCAGCTAAATTATTTTCTTGTTTCAAAACAATACTTGCTTTGTTTTGTATTTCTGTTTTCACATCATCTTCAACTTGGAATGTATAAACTCTTTCGTCATTTAAATCTTCTATTTTATCGTATTTACTATTTTTCTTTACTACAACATAATATTCTTCTTGTTCTGCAACTTCTGTAAACATTGACTTTAAGAAATTATCTGTTGCAAAAAGATAATTAATTGCATTAACATACACAATCGAAACAACAATTGCAATAATTAAACATACAATATTTAATTTACGTGTTTTATGCTTTTTAGCAAGTCCAGTAGCTATTGCAAAAGTAAAAACCATCTCTGCTATGGTGAATATAGTTACATATATTCCTGGTAGCATATCCATTTTTATTAATGCGATATAAAACATAATTGAAATTACAACATATATGAATGATAATAATTGTAGAATTGCATCAAATTTAGTTTTCTTGTTTGTCCTATTTTTTTTATTTGACATTTTTTCTTCTTTACCTATTCTTCTACCTTTATACATTTTGTTCCTCCCTAGTTATGTGCAAAATATTTTTATATATTCTCTATTAAATAATTAATAGTCTTTCCTTTTTCTTCTTGTATAAATTTATTAGTTTTTTTATAATCAATTTTTTTAGTTAGTATACCTTCCATATCTTTAATATCTTCTATCATCCTATCCTCTTTATAACATCTTTCTAATAAATCAGTTAATTTTTGCCTATTACTATTTCGAATAATTGTTGCAAACTGTTTATTATATTTTATAGAATATATGGTTCCATGAAAAGTATCTGTAATAATGTAATCTGCTTTTTTTATGTATTCTAGTAATACAAATGGAGAAACATCTGGAATATATATGTCACAAAATGGTTGTATGGTACCTATTGTAATTAACTTTTTGTTATACTTTTTAGCAAATTTCTTTATTTCTATTTGTTCTTTTTCTTGTATTCTTTCAGAATAAGCATATACAATAATATAATCTTTGATTTTTACAGTATCTTTAGTTATTTCATTTTCAAAATCGTATATTAGCACAGGGTCTAAATTATAATATGGTTCAATTCCTGTAAGTTCTTTAATAATATTTCCAGAATTCTTATCTCTTACTGAAATGGCTTTAAATTTTGATAGCATATCAGATAATTCTTTTTTAATATGATACTCTTCAATTTTCTCAATAGTTGTAGACCCAAAAGAAGCTGCGTAACTTATTACTTTTTTAGCATTATTGTTATAACCAAATAATTCTTTTGAATATCCTACATTTTTGTTATTCTGAGTACAGTTAAATACTTCATCACTTCCTATTACTAAAGTATCTACTTTTGCTCTATAATTATTTTCTTTTGATAATCCTATAATTTTCCAAAATTCATTTTCAAAACTGTTAAAGAATTTTTCACTTTCTTTATACATCTTTCTAGCCTTACGCCTTTTTTTACTAAAGCATAACTTAATCAAATTAAGTATTCTTTTAAAAAAATTACTTTTATTTTCTGTTACATCTTTTTGTGTATTTAAACAATCTTCTATTTTATAATCTACAAATTCAACTTTATGTCCTTGTGATTCTATTATTTTTTTTAAAGCATATGCTTGTAAAAAAGAACCATAATTTTTTATTCTCTGCATAGATAATATTCCTATTTTAATTTCAATCACCTCTTATTTCACAAATAATTTGTTTTTTATACATATCATCATCAATCTCAGAAACAATATTTCCTCCCTTTGCTTCATTTACATACTTGCCTTCTATTGCTACCTTATTATCACTCTGTTTTAAAAACCATTCATATTCAATATCTAAATGTCCTATATCTAATGCTCTATATCCTAATTTTCCTAAATCATAAGCTAATATAGTTGCTGTTGGTCCTAAAGCAATAAGTATTGTTTTATTTTTATCTATTTTCTTTGCTTCTTCTAAAATTTTATTATAATAATTAAATGCATTTTCCGCTGGTCCAATAATTCTCTCTATTTTTTTTGCATTTTCGAATAAATCGTTACCTATTCCTAATCTTGTTTTTTCTCCTTCTATGAAAACAATCTCTTGCCCTTCCCAAATCTTTTTAAGTAAATTAAACAATTTTACCTTTTTAGTCTTGTCTTTGTATCTCATATATACTCTTGTTACACAAGCATTTTCATAATTTTTTTTATAATCTAGTTTTGTATATATATCTCTTTTTTCCCAAATCTCCTGTTTCCAGAATTTTTTTATATTTTTTTTGCAATCTCTCAATGATTTATATGAAAAAACATCATTAAATCCAATTAATACATTTTCTTCATTGGAATTTAAAACTTCTTTGAGCTTCTTGGCTAATTCTGGCACATACTCTTGAAATCTCAAGGAAGTACCTTGCATTAAAGAAATCTCTCCATCACCCACTCTTGCCAATGACTTTCTTGTATTCACAAGAGTTTCTGCTGTTTCAAACTCTGTTTTTACTTTTGGAAATTTATTAAATTTAATAACAACAAAATATCGTAGCTCTTCTCTTATATCTTTTGCTAAATTGTAAAAATAATATAATACCTTTACTATTATTTTTTTTATCTTTACATTTACTTTTTCTTCTAATGCCTTTTTGGCTGCTTTTTCAAATCCATATTTTGGATATGCTTTTTTAAATTTATAATAAGGCTTTCCTTTGATAGGCGCTCTATTTAAAGGAATATTTCCTTTAATAGCTTCTTCTATTGATCGCTTTTCTAGAAATAATTTTTCTTTACAACTCTCTAGAAACTCTTCTCCCCTTTTTGTATTTATTAAAATTAACGATACTCCATCTTTAATAGAACTCTTAAATGGTATTTTTTTACCTAGTCCACAGAAGTCCCCTATTGTAATATCTGCTACTCTATTAGTATTGCAATATTTACATTTATAACAGTTCTCTCTTTGAAATACACCTTTTACATATCCCTTATAATATAAATCTTCCCATTCGTCTTCTAAATATATTAAATTATTATCTTTATCATATAATGTAAATTTATTATCATATACTCCTCTAAATTTAATATCATATACTTTTTCTTTTATATCTTCTTCGATTTTTTCTACATGCTCTTTTAATAACTTTTGATCTGGGGTTCCAAAGCAAACTAAATCTACTGTTATTAAATTTTTGTAGTCTTTTTGTAGATAAGAATTAAGTCCACTTATTTGACAAGGTGTTCCTATAAATATTACATTTTTATTTTGTTCTAAAAATGTTTTTGTTTTACTATAAATGTTACCTAGTTTAGCCTGTACATATTTAGATCCTTTAAAATTAGAAGCTTGCTCCATAGTTGTTGCCACATCAAAAATCAACTCTAACTGTTCATTAAACCTTGTTCCTATGGCTATACCTTCATTTTCTATTACTTTACGATAAAAAACAGATGCAACTCCACCTGAGGCACTAGTTTTTCTTTCGTCTTTTTCTAAGCTCCAAGCTGCATATACATTTTTAATACTTCCTGTATCAATCATTTTTTTGTCTCCTATTTATTAAACTAGCAATTCTATTAATAATTTTTTCTTTCTTTATATCTTTTAATTCTTTTTTTAAACACTTTTTACAAGAATATTCAAATCCATGTTTAGGATATAGTCTCAGAAACATAGTATGCTTTTCAGTTTCCTTTGTAGGATTTTTTAATTGTTCATTTTCTTTTGTTGCTTCGTCTATATCTCGTTCTTCTAAAAACAATTCATTCTTACATTCTTCCAAAAATTTTTCACCTTTTTTTGTATTTGTTAATATTAGAGATACACCATTCTTTGTAGAATATTTGAATTTTTTTTCTTTTCCTAATCCCCAAAAATCTCCAATGGTTATATCAGATATTCTGTTAAGATTTGCATACTTACATTGGTAGCAAGATTTTCTACTAAATATTCCATTTAAGAATCCCAAAAGGAATAAATCTTCTCTACTACTTTTTTGATAAACTATTTTCTCATCTTGATACGCTGTAAATAAATACCTATCTTCTCCTCTAAAAGTGATTCTATTTATACATTTTCCTTGTTTATTTTCTATATTTTTTACGTGTTCATTCAGCAATTTATTTGATGGAACACCATGACATATTAGATCAATGGTTATTAAATTTTTGTATTCTCTGTTTAAATACATATTAACTCCTGCTACTTGACATGGAGTTCCTATAAATAGAACTTTTTCCCCTTGTTCTAATTTTTCTTTTATATTTCTATATATATATCCTATATAGCTCTGAATATATTTTGAACCTTTAAATTTTTCTATCTGCTCTTCATTATTTACTAAACTATGTTTTAATTCCATCTTTTCGTTAAAGCTCGTTCCTGCTATATATCCACCTTTACTTACAATATGCTTATAAAATGTAGTAGCTATGCCACCTGAGGCACTGGTTTTTCTCTCATTTTCATTTAAGCTCCAAGCTGCATATGCTTTTATAGGATTATTTGAATTGATAACATTATTTATCGGACAAGTTCTTAAACACAAATTACAATTTATGCATTTAGATTCATCTATTTCTGGTACTAAACTACCATATTCATCTTCTTTCATTTTTATACAATTTTGAGGACATTTATTCATGCATGCACAACAACCTGTACATTTTTCTTTTGAACAAATTTCTTTCATTTTTATACTTTTCTCCTATTATTTAATTATTTCTATTAACGTGTTTATAGACTTTTTTCTCATTTCTATAATTTTTTCTCTACATTTTTTAAAGTCTATTTCTTCATTTATTTTCTTTTCTATCTTTTTATAAGAATCTTCTTTGTTGATAATTCTATCAGAAAGTTCTAATTTTTTCAATAAGTCATTTACTTTACAACTAGCGGGAATTGAAATAAACTTTTTCTCGTTTAATATAGAAAATATTGTTCCATGAAAAGTTGTCGTAACAACGTATTCAGCATCTTTAATTACTTGGCTAAATTCTAATGGTGAACAATTAATATTATATTCACACCAATCTTGTTTCATACAAACAGATACCAACTTCAATTTTTTTTCTTGTGCAAATCTTTTAATCTTTTCTATCATCTCTTCTTGTAGATAATATGTATAAATTAATATGTATTTTTCTTTTATTGGATTAATATAAGAAACTTGAAGTCTATCAACATCTACTAAAAAAGTGGGGTCACATACCATCTCGCAGTCTATATTAAGTAGATCTTTCATAATACATTTTGTATTTTCATCTCTAACATATATTCTGTCTATTTTTTTTATAAGATCTAATATCTTAGGATATTTAGCCATATCATCTTTATTTGCATTTCCACAACTGATAGCGTAAGCTATTTTTCTATCTGTTAGTATTTTATCACCATAAAAATGTTTTTTTCTAAAAACTGGCGTATTTACGTTCCACAATTCATCACTTCCTATTATTACTATGTCAAAAGTATCCTTATTAACATTTTTCAATAATATTTCAGGATTTCTATTAAAATCTTTTTTAAATTCATAATATTTTGCATTGTTATAGAAAAAATTTCTAAAAAATGTATTGTAATCTTTTATACTTCCCATAAAGACTTTTTTAACTTTTCTATCACTTCTAGTTTTTATAAATTTAACATTGTGTCCTAGATCTTCTAAAGCTAATTTCATAGCATATGCTTGTAAAAATGATCCAAAGTTTGCTGAATCATGTACTGTTATAATTCCTATATTCATTTTATCCCTCTTTTTTTATTTTTTTTATCACTAATGACATTATCCTATTTCTTTCATTTCGATTAAACACTGTATATATATTTAATATATATCCCATTATTCCAGCTATACCAGCTACCAATATAAGATTTCCCCAACTATTTATATTCATTGTACATTTTATAATATAGTAAAATACAGCTAATACACCAAAGCAGATAGTTGACTTAATTAATATAGGATAAAAGGTTGTCCATTTAATTTTCAAATTATGTGCTGCATAAATTGGTACAAATATTATAACTCTTAATAATAAAATAATAGAACTTACCCCTGCTACAGCATATATTCCCAAGTTTGTTCTTTTCAATAAAACAAATACCAAAGCTGTGCTTATAATGCTTAATATTAATGTAAGAATAACAGGTAATTTTAATTTATTTGTAACAGTATTTATAGAATATAATGTATATATATATGAGCTTATAATATTTGGTCCTAGAGTTAGTATAGATAATATTTGAATCATAATAATTTGTTCCTGATTTTTATATGGCATCCACAAAGAATAGAACTCTGTTCCAAAAATTATAAAACCAGCTATAGGAACAGTCATTATAAAAGTTAATACTTTTATTGAAAATTTTACTTCTTTTACTAATTCTTCTATATTATTTTCTGCATATAATATTGTAAACTGAGGAGTAAAAACACTAGATATCATGCTCAAAAAACTAGTTATCTGAGTTGGTAATGTCTTAGCTATAGATAAGATTCCCATTTCTTGTCCACCTAAAAATAAATTAGCAATTACTAAATCTAATCCGGTTAATAATGCTGAACTTAGACTGTTTATAGAATTCCATATTCCAGAAGAAATTAATGTCTTTACTGCTTTTCTATTAAAAGCTTTCCATTTTAGTTTTAAATCTGGTAATAGCTTTTTTGTAAAAATCATATCAGTTATAATAACAACAATTGTATATATTGTAGCTGAAATTACTATGTAATATATTTTTGGTTTAAATAGTGCAAATAAAATGATAAGTGTTATAATTCTAATAATATTTGCTATTACATTTCTAATTGATGTCATATCCATTCTATTTTTTACAAATGTCGCAACACCATAAACAGATGCTATGACTCCTATTATAAAGTTGAAAAATGATAGTGCGAATGTAATTTTTACATCTTTTACCAATTCTGGTGAAATATTTATTATATCATTTAAATTAAAAATCAGATATACCGATATAACCGCTAAAACAAGTGCTATAATAATATTTGAAAATAAAACAGAATTAAAATATTCATTAGCTTTTTCTTCATTTTTTTTATGTATCTCTATAGTTATAAATCTTGCTGCCATAGAATTTAATGCTACTGTTATAATAGAAGCATAGCTTACAAAATTGTTGGCTAGCCCAATAAAACCATAGGCTTCATCGCCTAATATTTTTACTAGATATGGAGTTATTATAAAGCTTATTACTGCATTTATAACAAATGCTAATGTAGTTGCAATCATATTAATAAATAAACTCTTTTTGTTGTTCATTTTCTTTTTTCTCCTTATTATATTACTGGTAATATAAAAACTAAGTCTGGTATTATATATATTAGCCCATATTTTACTCTCTCTTTTATATTATTTGATTTTATTTTTTTATATTCTCTATATATTTTTCTATATTTATCTTTTATATTTTTCACAATTTCTTTATTAAACTTCGCCTTCTTTGAATTATAGTAACAATTTAACAAAATGTAAAGAAACTTTGGAATTTCCTTTTGATATAGTTCTATCTCATTTTTTTCCTTATAAAATTCTAACTTTTCTTCATAAGCTTGTATAACATCTAATCTTTTAGGATTAAATTTTTCTGATATGATACTATTTTCTCGTTGTCTATAATAATAAAATTTTAAATTTGTTACTACTATTTTTTTACATTTATATAACAACTTATAAGTTGTGTATTCATCTTCATGTATTTTTCCCATTGGAAATTCTATTTGATTAAATAATTTTTTTTTGTATAATTTATTCCATGATACTACTCTATTTCCTGATCGTTCTGTAATTAAATTTTCTAATGATTCTTTTGGTGTATAAACTTTAATTTCTTCTTTATCCTCATTATTTATTATAGCATCTTCTTTATAAACTTTTTCGTATTGACATTCTGCAATATCTGCATCATATTTTTTAATGAGCATATACAAATGCGAAATTATACGTTGATCTACCCAATCATCACTATCTAAAAAGAATATATAATCCCCTGTTGCATTTTTAATTCCCATATTTCTTGCATCAGATAGTCCTCCGTTTTCTTTATGAATTATTTTTATTCTTTTATCTTCCTTAGCATATTGATCACATATTTTAGGGCAATTATCTTTTGAGCCATCATCTATTAATAAGATCTCTAAACATTTATAAGTTTGTGATATCACAGATTCTATACATTTATTTAAAAATTTTTCTACCTGATAAATTGGAATAATTACAGATATCTTTTCTTCCATTTACTATCTCCTTATTTTACTAACCTTCTTATTGTTTCTTTCAATTTACTATAAATAATAATCGTCTTTACTTTTTTATTTTCTATCAATTTTTTAAAAAATTGCAATTTAAACTCTTTGTAATTAACCTTTTTTAAAACTTCTATTTCTTTTATTGATAAGTATTTTAACAATACCTTTTCTATTTCTTTATTACTTAGCATACAAGTTTTTAAAAATAAACTTTGTATACCACTAATTATTATATTACTTATATTTCTGTCTATTTGTTTTTGGCATTCTTCATTATAGCAGTTATTGTTTATTAAAAAATCTTTTATATATTTATTTAATTCCAATTGAATTTCCATATAATTTTCTCTATATTTCGTCGTTAATGAATTCTCTGTGTATCTATAATTATACAAATATTTATTAATCACACAAATAGTGTTACATCTTTCTATGTAATCTAGATTAAAAATTAAATCTTCTCCTAGGTTATAATCTAACTTGAATTTTATATTATATTGTTTCAATATATCATTTTTATAAAGCCTATTGCAAGGTGAACTTATTATATAAGCATTATATAAATCCCAGAACTCGTTAATAAACTCTCTTTTAGAATAATTTTTGGTTGGTATTAATGGATTTTTAATTACTTTTTTGTTAGAATAATATTTATAATAATTAGCTAAAATCAAATCATTTTCTTTAATATTTTTCATTAATGTCTCTATAGCTTCTTTCTCGATAAAATCATCACAATCAATAAATATAATATACTCTCCAGTTGCTTTATCAATTCCAAAATTTCTGCTATATGAAACCCCATTATTTTTATTATTATATACTTTTACTCTTGAGTCATTTTTAGCCCATTCTTCACAAATATCTTTTGAATTATCTGTAGATCCATCATTTACTAGTATAATTTCTAAGTTTGAATAAGTTTGTTTTTTTATACTTTCAAAGCAATCATGCAAATACCTTTCCCCATTATAAATTGGTATTATTACTGATATTTTTGATTCTTCCATTTCGTTCATTATATTTTTCTCCTATAATAAAAAGAAAATTAGAAACATTCTTTTAGTATATAAAGACAATGCTAAAGCATAAGTTAATAACATAATTCTTATTATCTTTATATTATTTGAATATTTACTACCTTTTATACTAATTCCCATATAGATATTTTTTATAGTTCTATACCATATAAAACTTATGATTATTAAAAAGCCAATAACTCCAAAATTATATAAACAATCTATATAACTATTATGAGAATAAACTTCTCTCATAAAGAAGTTGCAATATAATTTTTTTACAGTCATATCATTTCCAAATAAAATATTTAATATTGGTCTTTTAAATGATTCTTCAATAAACGTTATTCCAATAGGAATTCTTCCTGATGTAAATTTTCCTAATTCTCCGTTAATTAAAGCACTTTTCATTTCTTCTAATCTTTTTGACAGTTCACTTTCATTCTGATTTGGAGCTTCCTTTTTTGTTTCATTTTTTTCCTTGTCTTCTATTTCAGTTTTTTCTTTATTTTCTGCTATAGATACTGTTACATTATTTTCTTTACTTTCTATTTTGATTTCGTTGTGATTATTTGTATATTTTGGGTTAACCTCTTGTATTATTTCATAATTCTTCACTGTTTGTTCGTCTTTTTGTTCCTTACTTATGTTTAATAATTTATTTCCCATAAATATTGTCACTGTAAAAATTACAACTATAATTAAATCTATTATTTCTTTTTTAAGGTTTTTTCTATTAAAAAATAGATATAATAGAATAGATAAAGTAAGCGTTATGATTCCTGTCATGCTAACTGTAGCAATAACAGCATTTATCATAATTGCCAAAAAAACGTAATATAATTTTTTACTAAAAAATTTATTCTTAATGGTTAATAATGATAATATTCCTAAATTAATATACATACACATAAAATTTGGTTCATATGTACCTTTAAAACGATAAATAACACTGTTTTCTAAAAGTTCTTTTAAGTAATTATTATTTATTACACCATATAAAATACTATTTAAAACTGCAATTACAATAATCAAACATAACTTTTCTATAAACTTATTTATATCATCGATATTATTAAATTTGAGAACCATTGAAAAATATACAAAAATTAAAATATTAAATAAAGTTATAAAACTTTCTAATTTAAATCCTACTGTAACTAGCCCTATTATAATTGAGAATAAGAAAAATCCTATTATCGATAATTGACATTTATTTGGTTTTATTCTATTTTTAATTGTATGTATTAGTAATTTTATAAATATAACAACCATAATAATTCTTGAAATAGACCCTTTAATTATATCTATAACCAATACTTCATCGAAAAAAGATAAAAATAAGAAAATAAATAATAAATTTTCATCTTTTTTTGAAAGTATAATCTCTAATAGAATTACTAGTGTAAATATAACTCCTATAACTTTGCTTATATTAAATACAAGTGTTAATATAATAAGTTCTATTATAACTCTTATTAATTGATTTTCTTTTATCGTTTTTACTATTTCTTTCATTTTATTTCCTCTTATATAATTTAATAAATAAATTTGGATATTTCATAATATATCCTTGTATTCTTATAAATAAATTTTTGCTTTTTTGTGGTATCTTATATATCTTTTGGTTTTTCACTAGTTTTATAATCTCTTGTAATTTTTCATCTGTTGTTCCATATGCTACTGGATTTTTTAATATTGATAATGCCAAATTAGCTATTCTATTTTTTAATTGAATGTAACTTTTTTTATCTTTTATCGTGTCAGAAAATTCGGATAGACTATTAATTATTTTTAAGTAACTTTCTACCCATTTATTATCTTTTACTATATTGGTTGTTATGCTATCATCTCTTCTTCTATAAATATAAAATGTTTCATTATAGTATTGCACTCTGTTAGCACCAATAATAGCCTTAGGTGAAAACTCTTCATCTTCATATTTTAGTTCAGGTATAAAATAGTATTTTTCTTTTAAATACTCTGTTTTAAAAATGCGACAACAAGCCATTGGAAGATATTCTTTATTTCGAGAACATGTATAAAAATATTCATCTCCTGTTAATATTGGAGTTGTTTCCCTTCTCAAATTTGTTATATCTCTTGCTTTGATATTTAGCTTTGTCTCAAATATTTCCTTTATATTCCCCTCTATTATATCTAGATCTTCTTTTATAGCTTGTTCCACTAGGTCGTTAAGAGCATTTGCATATATCATATCATCACTATCTAAAAAACAAATATATTTTCCTTTTGCATGCTTAATTCCTGTGTTTCTTGCTTCACTTAATCCTTTGTTCTTTTCGTGATGCATAATTCTTAAATTCTTAATTTTGTTTTTTTCTACATATTTTTCTATAATGTTTATACTTAAATCATTGCCTTTATCGTCAATACACAATACCTCAAAATCTGCCAAATTACCATTATATATAGAATCCAAACATTCTTCTATATATTTTTCTACATTATATACTGGTACTATAATACTTAGTTTCATTATTCTCTCCTTATCCAGTTAATTTTGCGTGTATATCTACAAATATTTTAGCTAAGAAAAGCATTTTATAATTTAGTAATTTAATAAAAATAATTTTTGCTTTATTATACCTTTTTAAATATTTATTTTTTAAAAACTGTGGATATTTTTTCTTAAACTTTTTTATTTCATTAGTAATTTCTATTTTGTCAGCTTCTGATTTAAACATTACTAGTATCTTACTATAAAATAAATGCTCTATTGCCCTAAATTCAATTTCTTCTTTATATTTATCGTTATCTATTATTCTACTAAATATTTCAAATGTTTTATCATAACATTCTAAATTTTCTACTTTACTATCTCTTGTGTTATTATTTGAAGCCGATGTTTTTCTTTGATAATAATGATAAAGGGTCTCATCTATAGCAACTGGATTTTGTGCTAAATATGCTACCACTGGTATAACTGTTAGTTCTTCACATCTTTTTATGTCTGTTGGATAATAAATATTATTTTTAATAAATAACTCTTTTTTTACTATTTTAGAGCACGATGTTAATGTCATATAACTTATAATTTCTTCTTTTTTTATCTGATCTTTTGAAAAATATTTTGTTGTATTTACTTTTATGCTTTTATTATCATTACTTATAAAATAATTTGCTATAACAACATCAGCATTTCTTTGTTTTACTTCTTTCATAAATATAGATATTGAATTTTTCTCATAATAATCATCAGCATCACAAAATACAATATATTCTCCCTTACATTCTCTAATTCCTATATTTCGTGCATTGGATACACCTCTATTTTCTTCCAGATATTTAGCTGTTATAAAAGAGTAAATTCTTTCATATTTTTTTACAATATCAACTGATCGATCTGTTGAACCATCATCTATAACAAATATCTCCATTTTTTTCTTATCATAGTCTTGTTCTATTAATGAGTCTAAGCACCTCTCTAAATATTGTTCAACATTATGAACTGGAATAATTACTGTTACATCAACCATATTTTAACTCCTTTTAGTTATAAATAACGCTTTTATAAATCCAATCATTGTTCCTATCCCATAGCTTATATGTAATATAAGAAAAATAAACGGTAATATTAAATATTGTATATTAAATCCGTTATTAATTATAATAATAGCTAAATTAACTATATTAAATACTAAATATACACTTGCTAGAAGTATTAGAAACAAATTATTACCTAATAATGCAATAATTAAACAAATCATTATAGCCAAGACAAATACTAGAGGTACAAAATGATATATTGAAAAACATTTAGGACAATATTTCATAGTTATTCCTATCCATTTTCCATTACTATATTTTTGCTTTATCATACCTTTAAGAGTATTTCTAGCATGATGATATGAGACAATATTAGGTGATAGCAAAAACTTATATCCAGCTTTTCTCATCCTATAATGCATTTCATTGTCCTCAGTTCTCGCTAAATTCTCATTGTATAATCCTACTTCATCAAAAACTTTTTTTCTATACATTGCATGTGCTAGAGTATTTACATATTTTCTTTCATTTGTTCTTCTATACTTAGCAATTCCACTTCCAAATAAAGACTGTTCTGCAATTAATAATGTCTTCTGCCATTGTGTATCGTCAGATGTAACACTAATTCTATGTCCTCCTACGATATTTTCACCTTTTTCTATTTCTTTTACATTTTCTTCTATAAAATTATTTGGAAAAGTTGAATGTGCATCAACTCTGAGTATTACTTCTCCTTTTGATTCCTTCAATGCTACATTCCATCCACATGGTAATGTTTTCTTTGGATTGTCCAGTACAATAATTCTTTTAAAATCATGCACCGTATTTTTGTATTCTTCCATTATACTTTTTGTTTTGTCGCTTGAATTACTATCTACTAAAATTATCTCTATTTCATCATGCGGATATGTCTGTTTTTTTAGACATTTAAGAGAAGATTTAATTACCTTTTCTGCATTATATGCTACTATTATAAAACTAACCAACATAACTTTTCCTCATTTTTCTTATATTATTGTTTTTATGCATATCTTTATATCTTCTATAATATTGAATTTATTTATGTACTCTAAATTCCATTTCATCTTTTCAGGTAATATTCTTTGTACATAAATATCGTCAACTTTTTCGCCTTTATTTAAATATTGGCTTATCATTTCATCTTCATCTTTGTACTCAATACTTGCTCTTGATGAAATTCCTGCTGGCATAAGCAAAGTTGCTTTCATCTCGTCTGTATATTTGTTTACGTACTTTTCAACTTCTGGTCTTGTTCCTACAAATGACATTTCGCCTTTTAGAACATTTATGAGTTGTGGGAATTCATCTAATCTGCATTTACGTATTTTGCTTCCAACTCTTGTTATTCTTGGATCTTCGCCAATAGTAACTAAAGCTCCATTTTTATCCGCATCTTGTACCATTGTTCTAAATTTAAATATTCTAAATTTTTTACCATATTTAGTTATTCTCTCTTGCCTATAAAATACTGGACCTTTTGAATCAATTTTTATTGCTATTGCTAAAATAAGCATAATAGGAGATAAGATAATTAATAAAATTAATGATGCTATAATATCAAATAACCTCTTTACTATAAGGCTTATTTTTTTATGTGAAAGAATATTATAATATTCTTTCACTTTTTCATTTTTCATATTTTCTGGCAAGTTTTCATATTTTTTTAATATCATTTTGTATATTCTCCAACAATCTCTTTAAAGTTTTCTATAATATATTCAACTTGTTCATCAGTTAATTTACTATATAATGGTAAAGTAATTTCATTTCTGTAGAAATCGTATGCATTAGGATAATTTGCAATGTCAAATCCTAGCTTTTTGTAAGCTGTTAGCATTGGTAATGGCTTATAATGTACATTACATGCTATTCCTCTTTCTGCCATTTTTATAATAATCTCATTTCTTTGTTCTTCGTTAATACCTTTTATTCTTGTAAAATATAAATGTCCTGATGATCTATGATTTTCATCTTTATGTTTTAGTACCATTATTGGTAAATCTTTAAAAGCCTCATTATATTTTGATATAATTTGGTGTCTTCTTTCTACTAGTTTTGGATATCTTGCAATTTGTGCAAGTCCTATTCCTGCCATTATGTCAGTCATATTACATTTGTAATATGTATCAACAATATCATATTCCCATGCACCTAATGTATTTTTATGTAGTGCATCTTTTGTTTGTCCATGTAAAGATAATAATTGATATTGTTTATAGATTTCCTCATTGTCTAATCCCTCTTTACTTTTCCAAACTGCAGCGCCACCTTCTCCTGTTGTTAGATTTTTAACTGCGTGAAATGAAAATGTTGTAAAATCTGCAAATTCTCCTGACATCTTTCCATCTTTTTTAGCGCCAAATCCATGTGCACTATCTGCAACTACAATTATTCTGTTATATATTTTTTGTATATCATTATTTGCCTTAAATAACTTTTTCTTTTCCTCTACAATTTTAAATATTTTGTCATAATCACACAAAATTCCAGCCACATCTACAGGTATAATTACTTTTGTTTTTTCTGTAATTGCACTTGCTAATTTTTCATAATCCATTTCAAAAGAATCTTTTTGTGTATCTACTAATACAATTTTTGCTCCTACATGAGCTATAGGACTTGCTGATGCTGTATATGTATAACTTGAAGTTATTACTTCATCACCTTCACCTATTCCTAATATTCTTAATGTTAATTCTAAAGAAGCTGTTGCAGAATTTAAACATACAGCCTTTTCTGTATTACATAATTTTGCTATTTCTCTTTCAAATTGTTTTGTCTTTGGGCCTGTTGTAATCCATCCTGATTTTAAAGCATCTATAACACTTTGTATTTCATCTTCACCTATATCTGGTGGAGAAAATGGTATGTTCATTTTCATCTATTTTCCCTCTTTCTTATCTTTTACAGACTTCTCTTGTTTTTCTTCCTTATATGTTGGCACAATTTTCTTTATATTATGCTTTATTTCTTTAATAGAAATATCTTCATTTTCTATTGTTTCCTTGCATATTTCCAACTTATTTTCTATGTCCTTCATAGTTATTTTAGATGGTTTTGCAATAAAAATCTTGTTGTGTTTTGTGCTTTGTAATCCTTCCTCTGCCATTAATATTTCTTCATATAGTTTTTCTCCAGGTCTAAGTCCAGTAATTTCTATTGGTATATCAACATTAGGTTCTAGTCCTGATAATTTTATAAGACTTACTGCTAAATCATATATTTTTACAGGTTCTCCCATATCTAAAACAAAGATTTCTCCACCTTCTGCATATGTAATAGCCTGTAGTACAAGTTGTACTGCTTCTGGTATTGTCATAAAAAATCTAGTAATTTCTTTATGAGTTACAGTAACAGGTCCTCCTTTAGCTATTTGTTTTTTAAATAATGGAACAACAGATCCATTACTTCCTAAAACATTTCCAAATCTAACTGCTACATATTCTGTTTTACTAACTTTATTTTTTGCTTGTATAATCATTTCACATAGTCTTTTTGTTGCACCCATTACATTTGTTGGATTAACCGCTTTATCCGTAGATATTAAAACAAATCTTTTAACATTGTACTTATCACAACAATTTACAACATTGTATGTTCCAAATACATTGTTTTTTATTGCTTCTAATGGGCTAAATTCCATTAAAGGTACATGTTTATGAGCTGCTGCATGAAATACTAAGTATGGATGATGTTTTTCAAATACACTTTCCATTCTTTTTTTATCTCTAACACTCGCAATAATTGCATCTATTTTTATATTTTTATAATTAGCTTTTAATTCAAGTTCAATATCATACAAACTATTTTCATAAATATCTATTAGTATCATTTCTTTTGGTTCAAATTTTGCAATCTGTCTGCATAACTCAGATCCTATCGATCCTCCGGCACCTGTTATCATAATAACATTATTTTTAATTAAACCCTCAATATTGCTATTATCTAGTACAATAGGTTCTCTACCTAATACGTCTTCTATTTCAACATCTCTTAGGCTCTGCATAATATTTTTTTCATTAATAAGATCTTGTATTCCCGGTAATATCCTTAATTTAACACCTGTTTCTTGACATATAGCTAAAATTTCTTTTCTATCTTTTGCAGAAATATTTGAAATTGCAAAGAATATAATATCTATTTTTCTCTCTTTGCATATTTTAATAATTTCATCTCTTCCACCTAAGATTTTAACACCGCTGATCTTCAAATCTTTCTTTTGTTGATTATCATCTATTATTCCAACAAGATTATATTTGCTCATTAAATTTGCTTTTATATTCTTTATTACGTCTGTTCCTGCATCGCCAGCTCCGATTATAAGTAATCTTTTTCTTTCTTCTTCTGGCTTTATTGTAATTTTATTTGTCATAATGAATCTTATTATAACTCTATATGACACTAAAATTATTGAAGTAAAAATACCAGCTAGTAAGTTTTCATTAGCTGACAAAATGTCTAAATTAAAAATAATTCCTATAATTGAAACAACATTACTAGAAACCATACAAGCTAATGCATAACTAAAATATTCTTTTGCCCCTTCATACATTGTGATGTTTTTATACACTTCAAATAAATTTAAAAATATTTGATATACTATTATGGATATTAAAATTGAATTAATTAATTGGTTCTTTGTAAATTCATTAATAATCTCATAGGACTCGTTTAAAAATATTTGAGTCAAGAAATATGAAATTGCAATAGATATAACATCTATTAAAAGTAAAATTAACTTTGTATATTTTTCCAATGACTTTAATGTTTTCATTTTTTCCCCATTCTATTTTTTTACATTATATATTTAACTTTAATTTTTTTCAACATTACTATTTTGTTTTCTCTATATAATTCCAAGAATCTCTGCACATATCTTCTAATGTTTTATTAGCTTCCCATCCTAATTCTTTTTTTGCTTTTTGAGGATCAGCATAACATGTTGCAATATCCCCTGCTCTTCTTGGAGCTATCTTATATTGAACCTTTTTTCCTGTTGTCTTTTCAAATGCTTTAACCATGTCTAATACGCTATAACCTGTACCCGTTCCTAGGTTGTATATATATATTCCTTTTCCTTCTTTATCCAGCTTTTCAAGTGCATTTACATGCCCCTTTGCCAAGTCTACAACATGAATATAATCTCTTACTCCTGTTCCATCTGGTGTATCATAATCATTACCAAACACTGATAATTCTTTTAATTGTCCATTTGCTACTCTTACTATATATGGCATTAAATTATTTGGTATCCCTTTTGGTTCTTCTCCTATTAAACCACTTTCATGAGATCCTACTGGATTAAAATATCTTAGTATACATATATCCCAAGTATTATCTGATGTATATATATCTTTTAATATTTGTTCTATAAATAATTTAGTAGTTCCATAAGGATTTGTTGTTCCCCCAACTTTGCAATCCTCTGTTAGAGGTATTTTTTCAGGATTACCATATACTGTTGCCGATGAACTAAATATAAACTTCTTACAATTATATTTTCTCATTGTATCTAACAATACAAGTGCTCCTGATATATTATTTGTATAATACTCTATTGGTTTTTGAACAGACTCACCTACTGCTTTATACCCTGCAAAATTTAATACAGCTTCTATTTCATTTTCTTCAAATACCTTTTCTAGCTTTTCTCTATCTAGATAATTCATTTCATAAAATTTGAAACTTTTTCCTGTAATTTGTTTTATTTTATCTAGTACCTCTGGTTTACTATTTGAAAAATTATCTATAATAATAATTTCTTTTCCTTTATTCAATAATTCAACTGCAGTATGACTTCCTATATATCCTGCACCACCTGGTAATAAAACTGCCATTTTGCTTTTCCTCCATTCATTTCAAACATTGTCTTCCGTAAATATTTTTCCATTTATTTGATATTTTAACACAAATATCTGCAGCGTTCAATAAAAATGATAATATTGTTACAATATTATTTATTTTTATCCTATTTTCTTATTAATTAAGTTTATTATATCTTAGTATTCTAACATTTTCGACATTATCTCAAATTTTCCCTCTTTTATAAAAAAATATTGACAATTATTATTTTTTAGATTATATTATAATCGTAATTGGAAATTTTAGGTAATTAATTCGTAATTTGTCGAATTACATTTCATTAAAAAGAGTTTTATTTCACTGTTTTATGTGGGGGAAAATATATGTTAAATTTTGGTTTATGTGATGACAGTCAGTCTGCCATTACAAGGTTGTCAAGAATGCTAAATTCTATTATCATGCAAAACAACCTGGATGGTCAGATTGTTTTTTCGGCACAAAATCCTACAGATTTATTAAAATATATAAAAGAAAATTCTGTTCACGTGGTTATTTTAGATATAGACCTAAACAACGAAATGTCTGGATTAAAACTTGCAGAAGCAATACGCAAGTACAATAAAAATATATATATAATTTTTATTACTGGACATCTTGAATTTGGGTTAGTAGCTTATAAATATAAAACATTTGACTATATAGCAAAACCTCTCACTCTTGAAAGATTGCAAGAAACAATACTAAGATTATTTGATGATGTTTCTAACAACAACCCTAAATATATAAGGCTTAATCATAATAAAACAATTATCCCTGAAAATTCTGTTAACTTTATTCAAAAAGATGGTATGAGATTGGTTTTTACTACGGATACACGAAAATATGAAGTATATAACTCTTTCAATAAGATAGAAGCAATATTGCCTAAGCAATTTGTTAGGTGCCATAAATCTTACATCGTAAACTTAGACAAAATAGATAATATTAATATTTCTACCAATACAATTTCTTTTGATAATAATGAGAAATGCTATATTGGTCCAAAATACAAAAAAAATTTTATGGAGGTTTTTAACAATGGAAATTTTACAAACAATCTGGACAGCATTAACAACGCCAAATGAAGGATTAATAAATATAATTAGTATACCTTTAACTTTTCTAGATGTTTATATAGGAATGATATTCTTTTCTGCATGTTTAAATATAAAATCTCGTCGTAAACAAAATATACTATATGTATGTGTGTTTTCTATATTAGCTATTTTATCAAATCTTTTTCTACCACACTTGCATTCAACATTTTTGCACATGATTCTATGGCCAATACTTGTAATTTTAATATTTAAGGTTTCTATACTTAAAGGCATATTATCAGAAGTTATCGTTCTTACAATTACAGCATGTCTTGATTTTATTTTATCTAAGATAATATTTGGAATTTTCCATGTAACAACAGAGCAAATGGTATCAATTCCTTTATATAGACTTTCTATAATCTGCTGTGTATATGGCACTATATACCTATTAACAAAAATTATTAAATATTTTAAAGTTAATATTACTGTATTTGATAATATGAATAAAAAGTCTAAAATCTTATTAATAACTAATCTAATTTTGATGATACTTGTAATTGCAATGCATTATTACCTAATTAATTTTTATAATGACATAACTCCTGCTTTCATTACATTTATTAGTATTCTCAGCTTATTGGCATATTTCGTTGTAAGTATCTACAGTATTATTAATTCATCTAAACTCGAAATTACTGCAAGAGATCTAGAAGGTGCAAACTTAACAATTCACTCTTTACGTGTTTTACATGATACAGTTAGAACTTTCAAGCATGATTTTGATAATATAGTAAATGGTATTGGTGGATATGTTAGAAATAATGATATGGAAGGCTTAACAAAATATTATGATCAATTATTACAAGATTGCAATAAAACAAATAACCTTTATTCACTAAATCCAGATGTTATTAATCATCCTGCTATTTATAATATTTTGGCAACAAAATACTATGTTGCAGATGAATTAAATGTTCAAATTAATCTAGATATTTTCTTAGATTTAAAAGAAATTTAAAAGAAATTGAAAAGTATATGAAAATTTATGAATTCACTAGAATTCTTGGTATACTATTAGATAATGCAATTGAAGCTGCAAAAGAATGTGATGAAAAAATAATTAATGTTACATTTAGAAAAGAAGAAAGTAGGCATAGAATACTTGTTATTATTGAAAACACATATGTAAATAAAGATGTTAACATAGATCAAATCTTTGAGAAAGGAGTTTCAAGTAAACAAGGTAACTCTGGTTTAGGCTTATGGAAAATTAGACAAATTTTAAAGAAAAACAATAATTTAAATTTATTTACTACTAAAAACAATGAATTCTTTAAACAACAATTTGAAATTTATTATTAATATAAATAAACGGTTTCTAAAAAGAAACCGTTTTATTTTCTATGCAAAGAATAGTGTTTTATCCGAACTTTAAATTTAAATCTTAATCTTTTTTTATTAATGATGCAGGCATTTTTGGTTGGTGAAAAAAGCTTATAACGAAGCATGTTGTATTTGTTGCTTTTGCATATCTTTCTGCAATTTTTGCTATAAATTTTAACATAATAATTCCTCCCCTATTATCTCAATTTATAATAAAGCATTGCCGGCTAATGCTATTATTAACTTAGTTGGTTTGTTGTACTTGTTGTGCTTCTTTTAGATATTCTTCATATCCATATTTGTTATTTGTAAGTTTGTATGCAACTCTTGTTATTGTTATTGTTTGTATAATTACTCCTATAATTAATATATTTGAGATTGTATTATCTTTAATTATTAGAGATACTGATAATGTTAACACCAATGTAATATATGACATTATTTTTTTATTTTTTCTTTCTTTTTTGCTTATAATTGGTACATTTTCCGTATCAGCTGGTGCATATAAGCTAACCATAAATATTCCAAATATTAATGCTACAGCTACTAAAATATATCTTTCTATGTCTCCAATTACTATGCTTTTACTTAAAAATATATTTCCATAATAGAATAAACTTGTACCTATAATGCAACCTAAATGGCTCTTCAAATGAAATCCTCCAGAAGCTGCCCTATATGGTATTATTGCAATATATGCAAATAACATATACCAGCCTATTCCAAGTAAAATGCTTATTCCAAATATGATAAATAACTTTGGTATTTCTCCTATTATTAGTTGTATTCCATACAGTATAACTTCTGCTTTTTCATCATCTATTTCAGGCATCTTTTTTCGTATCATTTTTACAATATAACTACATATTTTATCTACTAATTTATCTATCATTTGATCACCTCATTTGATCTATTTATATATTACATCTTAAATTTCGACTTTTTTCATTTTGTTTATTAAAACGTAAAAAAACTATATGAAAAGTTTATTTTTTTATTTTCATATAGTTTTTTCTTGTTTCATAAATTTTATATTTTTACTTTAATCCAAACTAAAAAGAGAAAGTATTTAAAAAATACCTTCTCTTAATATAAATCATTATATTCTTATTTTAAATTTCTTTTAATTTGTTATGTTTAATGAATCCTACAATTGATCCACCTATTAATAATACAATAACAGAAATTAGTCCAATTCCAAAACCTGTTTGTGGTATTACTCCACCTGCTGTAGTGTTATCCTTTTTAGTTGTATTTCCTCCTGTTGTAGTGTTATCTTTTTTAGTTGTATCTCCTCCTGTTGTAGTGTTATCTTTTTTAGTTGTATCTCCTTTTGAATTATTTCCATTTTGTCCATTATTGCCTGATGTTGAAGCAGCTGTTACTGTAACAGTACAACTTGCTTTTTTCTTTCCATCCTGTGAAGTTACTGTAATAATAGTAGCACCAACTTTCTTTGGTGTAACTTTTCCATTATTATCTACAGTTGCTATACTTGTATCACTAGAACTCCATGTTACAATTTTATTTGTAGTTGTTGTAGGGTTAAATGTTGGAGTAAGTGTTAAAGTTTTTCCCACTTCAACTGTACTAGTTTTTGGTAATGAAATACTGTCTAAAGCTATTTCTGCTTCTAAATTATCTACTAATATACATCCATAAACGTTTTTAATATTATTTCCTGAAAAATAAAGCCACATATAATATAAACCGCTATCTGGTGTAGCTATAGTTTGTTGAGGGTTTCCATGCCCACTCATTCCACTGGAATCAGTACCACTCCAATAATGCCATTCTGTCCACTTTGCTTCAGGTACAGTTGTCTTTATCATATTTTCAAGTTCTATAAAGTCTCCATTATTAGCTTTGATCTCTTTATATTTATTTATAAGAGCTTGATCTGTTATTTTTTCATATTGGTAATATGCCTTACTAACATGAGCATTTCTTAATGCAATTTGAACCTCTTCACTATCATTTATTTTTAACTCTTTTCCATTCTTTAAAACAGTATAATTTGAAACTCTTAAATATGGCATTTTTAAATCAATAGCATATGGTTGTAAAGATACAGTATCTGTTGTTTTATCTTTTATTGTAATGTAACCTTTATCACTAGTATTTATAACTTTTCTTAAATCACTAGTAGTAGTCATTATATCAACCACAGCTGTAGTTTCTGTATAGTCTGTTATTAAATGCCATGTTCCTACTTGTGCAGCTGCTGTTGATGTAAGTCCAAATTCATATTCATGTGTAGTATCCAAAGTTAAGCCACTGAAGTTATATTTTACACTTCCATTATTTGAATAGAAATTTCTTGTTACGCTAACATCTGCCGCATTAGAAAAACTTGGTATAAAAAACATCAATGCTCCTATCATCAATGTCATCATAAAATATTTGACTTTTGTCATTTTTTTATCCCCTTTCGTCTTTAGAATATAATATAACTAATTTATATCACTAATATTTTATAAAGTAAAGTTTTTTTCTTTTTTTTTATAAAATTTCTCATTATTTTGCATTATTGTACAAAAACTAAAAAAGAGATATAAGTACTTTTTATACTTATATCTCTATATCTTCAATAATTTTCCAGCTTCCAATTTTTTCTGGTAATGCTTTAAATATCATTTCTTCTTTTGTAACTGGATGAAATATTTTTAACATATATGCCCATAGAGTAATTTGTTTTCCATGTCCTCTACCGCCATACTTTTGATCCCCATATATACTATGGTTTCTGCTAGATAATTGCACTCTAATTTGATGATGTCTACCTGTATGTAACAAGATCTTTAAAACTGATAGATTTAATTCTTCATCATATTTTAAAACTTCATAATCCAATTTTGCATATTTACTATTTTTTGTACCTTCTTTTACTACTTTACTCATATTATTTTTCTCATTTTTTAGTAGATAATCCTCTAAAGTTCCGCTTCTTCTTCTCCATTTTTCCGTTAACAATTACTAAATATGTTTTTTGAAATTGTTTCTCGCGTACCTGCTCGCTAAGTCTTGACGCTGCTTTAGAAGTTTTTGCAAACACCATTACACCACCAACTGGCCTATCTAGTCTATGTACTAATCCTAAATAAACATTTCCGGGTTTATTATACTTTTCCTTTAAATATTGTTTAATAATTGTAAGCATGTCTATATCACCAGTCTTGTCTGCTTGTGATGGTATATTTACTGGCTTTTCTACTACGATAATATGGTTGTCTTCATATATTACTTTTAATTCTTGCATTTCCTTAGTCCTCTTTATTTTTTTATTAGCTTTCCCATCTTCCATAAATTCCGCAAGGAAGAATTAGTTTTGAATCTGTCATTGGAAGTCCAATTTCTCCAGAACTTAATTTTCCTCTATATTTTTTTTCAACAGTAAGTTTTAATATATTTTCTAATACAGTGCTAGATATACCTGTTGTATACGAATTAATTAAAAAGAATAATGGTTTATCTGACAATACCTTACTGCATAGTTCTACAAGATCCGCAATGTTTTCTTCAAATTTCCAAACCTCTCCGTTTGCTCCTCTTCCATATGATGGAGGATCCATAATTATTGCATCATATTTGTTACCCCTTCTAATTTCTCTGTTAACAAACTTTACAACGTCATCTACAATAAATCTAACTGGATTATTTTTTAAGCCTGATGATTCAATATTTTCTTTTGCCCAAGTTGTCATTCCTTTTGAGCTATCAACATGACAAACAGAAGCTCCTGCATAACTACACGCAACAGTTGCTCCCCCTGTATACGCAAATAGATTTAATACTTTTATTTCTCTATTTGCCTTTTGTATTTTTTCTATCATCCAATCCCAATTAACTGCTTGTTCTGGAAATAAACCTGTGTGTTTAAATCCCATAGGTTTTATATTAAAAGTTAAGTTTTTATATTTTACTTGCCAACTTGTAGGCACTTTTTTGCTATACTCCCAATATCCTCCACCAGTATTACTTCTATTATATTTGGCATTTACATTTTTCCATTTTTCTGGGAAAGACTTACTTTTCCAGATGATTTGAGGATCTGGCCTTACAAGTACAATGTCTTTCCATCTTTCTAATTTTTCTCCATTTGCCATATCTAATATTTCGTAATCTTTCCAATCTTTTGCTATATTCATTTATACATATATGTTAGATATTTTCTAACATTTTCCTCCCATTAATATTTTATCTACTCTCATTGTTATTATTATCTTTTTGTTTTTCTTCCTTAGTATTATTCTCTGTTTCTCTTTTTTTAATTCTATCCGCCAATTTTTTTGCTTTTGACTGTATTTCTGATTTTTCTGAATTTGTTAAATTCCAAGATTTATTATCTAATTTACTTTCTCTATCTTTTTCTACTTCTTCTATTTTTGGTATTAATCTTTCAAGTCCCAATTTTTTTAATGTATATATCGTTGCTTTTAAATCTTGTTTATCGTAACCATATTCATCATTATTAATTAAGCTCACTAAACTATCTTCCAAATTATCTTCTAAATTGTAATTCCATAATTCTTCATCTAGTTGCTTATATTTTTCTAAATTCACATGTAATTTGTTTAATATGTGTATTGGAATTCGTAGTGCATCCTCATTATTTTTATATATAGTAACATTTTCAAATGCATATAAAAATTTTCTAAAATTGCCATATGATTTTACTTTTTCATATTCTTTTTTTACAAGTTCATATATTTTAAATGCATATTCATTAAAATATTCCCTTGCTGTATATATTTTTAAAGTTATATCATCGAAAATAGCGTCTCTTACTGGATTACCTTCTATTTTCTCTGATACTGATTCGCTAAATATAGATATTCCTGCATCATCAAACTTCTGTGATAGTTCATTTAGTTTATTATTTAAAGTAATACCTATATTAGGTGCATCAGTATCTATATTTACAAATGATTTTATTTCTTCTAAAGAACTTATTAAATCTGCTTGGTCATGAATTATTTTGTCTATTTCATCATATATTAATTTCTTTTGATTTTCTTTTTCATCTACTAAAATATTTTCACTCATACTTCGTATACTCCCTTTTTTATTACAATATTTATTACTCTTTATATATGATCTTTAGTATTTTTATTATAATCTTCCATTTAATATACTAACAAAACTTGAAAGCATCATAAAGTCTAATATCATAAGCATCAAAGTAATAGATACTACTGCAGTAATTAATCTGTGTTTTGACATTGTATTAGAAATTTTTTCTAATATCCTTACCTTTCTTTTATTTTCTTTCACAGCTTGTCCATAACTTACATTTAAAATTAAATCTTTAGTATACTCCATATTTAAAATCCCCCTAATTAATTATTTATAGTATAAATGTATTCGCGTTAGAGGATTTTTATTCCACTTTTCGTATTCAATGTTTTTACATTTTATTAAGTTGTTCTTTTATATTTTTTGCTAATTCTTCGTTTATTCCTTTTATTTGTGATATTTCATCAATATCTGCTTTTGCAATTTTTTCTGCACTTCCGAATTTTTTTAGTAATTCTTTTTTCTTTACATTTCCAATTCCTTTTATATCATCTAAAACAGATTTGGTAATTGCACCATCTCTAAGCTTTCTATGATATCCAATTGCTATATCATGTACAGTGTCTTGAAATTGTGTAATTACATTCATTAAATTTTCAGATAAAGGTAATTCCTCTCTATTTTCATCAATCAATGCTCTTGTAGTATGTTTATCGTCTTTAACCATTCCAAATATTGGTATATCAACTTTTGACCAATCATATTTTTTATCTATTTTTATTATTTCTTTTCTTATATCTGAAATAGCTTCTTTTGCAGCTCTTATTTGTGTTATTCCACCATCAACAAATATTGTATCTGGTAGCTCTCCAAATCCTTCAAAATTACCATTATTTAAAATATCTATTGAATGACGTAGTCTACGCGTTATAACTTCTTTCATGCATCTTGGATCATCTTGTCCTAGCACTGTTTTTATTTTAAATCTACGAGATAAATTTTTCTTAATTATTGCATCTTGCATTACACACATTCCTGCAACAACAAATTCTCCAGATAAATTAGATATATCGTAACATTCTACTTTTCTAGGAAGCTTATTTAGTGAAAGCACTTCTTTTAATTCTGTTAAAAGAACTATTTTGTCCTTTTCCTTATTTTCTAAAGTTATTTTAGCATTATTTTCTGCCATTTCTACCAGTCTTAATTTTTCACCTTTTTGAGGTGTTTTTATTTCGACCTTTCTTCCTGCACTATTTGATAACCACTCACTAATAAGCTGCTTGTCTTCTATTTCTTCTTTTATCATTATTTTATTTGGTAAAAGAGGTCTACTCATATAGTATTGTTTAATAAAGCTAGATAAAATTTCACTGTCAGATTCATCTTCTAAATTATTTAAAAAATAATGCTCTCTTCCTATCATCTTGCTTTTTCTTACGAAAAATATTTCTACACAAACTTTTCCTTCATTTCTTGCTATTCCAATTACATCAATATCATTTTCAGATATATTTGAGACTTTTTGCTTTTCCGTAATTCTTTCTATTGCAAGTTTTTTATCTCTTAAGTATGCTGCTCTTTCATATTCCATTTTTTCTGCGGATTCCTGAATTTCTTTTGTTAACTGCTTTATAATTTTATCTGTCTTTCCTTCTAATAAATCCAGAATTTCATCAATTTGCTTTCTATATTCTTCTTTAGAAACATATCCCATGCATGGACCCATACATTTTTTTATATGATAATTTAAACATGGTCTGTCTTTATATTTAAAATTTTTACATTGTCTTATTTTAAACTTTGTTTTAATAAAATCTACCATTTCTTTTGCTGCACCACTATTGGCATATGGCCCGAAATATCTTGCTCCATCATTTAATATTCTTCTTGTAATATATACATCTGGATAATCTGATTTAACATTTACTTTAATATATGGATATGTTTTATCATCTTTTAGTAAAACATTGAATTTAGGCATATTCTTCTTTATTAAATTACATTCTAGTATAAGGGCTTCTGCTTCATTATCTGTTACAATGTATTCAAAATGATCAATTAAAGAAACCATATTTTCTATTCTCTTTGTTTTATTGGTTTTTCTAAAATATTGTCTTACCCTATTTTTAAGTGATACTGCTTTTCCAACATATATAATTTTATCATTTTTATCATGCATAATATATACACCTGGTTTTCCAGGTAGTTTTTTTAATTCAGCTTCTATATCAAACACCATATATACCAATATCACCTCATTTATTATTATATAATTTTTTCCTAATATTTTCAAGGTAGTTTACAATAATTTAAGATCCTTAAAATTTATTTGACACATTTTGTATTTTATAGTAATATAATACGGTAACAAAAGAAGTGTTTACAGATATACTAATTTTATATAAAAAGGAGGAAAGTTTGTATTTCATTTAAGCGCCTGGACACATAGTATTTGTGTTGACGAGGAAGAAACTTATCGAAAGATTCGGCGGATGGTTTCTTGGCAATGGTTACTGCCACAAATATTAGAAAAGCCTGATAGTGATATCAGTATACAAATCTAATAGGGTAACCTTTTATTTGTGATGCTTCTTTTATGATTATCAATTTTGATATTATATAAGGAGGTTTTTTTATGTGTGGAATAGTTGGTTATGTAGGTAGTAGAAAGGCTACACCTATTCTTATTGATGGATTATTATGTTTAGAATATAGAGGATACGATTCAGCAGGAATCGCAACTATTGAGAACGATAAAATTGTTGTAAAAAAAGATAAAGGTAGAGTAAAAAATTTATATGATTTAGATGGAATCAATGATCTAAATGGTACAATTGGTATTGCTCATACAAGATGGGCAACTCATGGAAGACCATCTAAAGAAAACTCGCATCCTCATATGGATAATAGCGAAAAATTTGCTGTTGTTCACAATGGAATAATTGAGAATTATAACGAATTAAGAGAATTTTTAATGAGCAAAGGATATACTTTCTTATCTCAAACAGATACAGAAGTTATTCCTAATCTAATCCATTATTACTTTAATAATGGTAATCACATTAATGAAGATCGTTTCTTAAGTGCTGTAAAGGCAGCAACAGATGATTTAAAAGGAAGTTATGCAATAGAAGTAACATCTCCTTTATTTCCTGATAAATTAATTGTAGTTAGAAAGGATAGTCCTCTTGTTATAGGTAAATCTGAAGGTGAAAATTTTGTTGCATCTGATATTCCTGCTTTGCTTACTTACACAAAAAATTTCTATTTATTAGATGATAATGAATTTGCTGTTGTAACAAAGGATGATATTCATTTCTTTGATAATAGCTTAACAGAGCATAACAAGGCTATTAAGAATATTGAATGGGATGCAGCAGCTGCTGGAAAAGATGGATTTGAAGACTATATGTTAAAAGAAATTTTTGAGCAACCTAATTCTATTAGAGAAACTATTGGTTCAAGATTTAAATTAGGTGAAAAATGTTGCTTTGATGATATAGATATTACAAAAGATTACTTAGATAATGTAAATAAAATATACATTGTAGCTTGTGGTACAGCAATGCACGCAGGATTAGTTGGAAAGAAACTTATTGAAAATCTTTGCAAAATTCCTGTTGAAGTAGACATTGCCTCTGAATTTAGATATAGAAATCCACTTATAGATGATAAAACTTTATGCATCTATATAAGCCAATCTGGTGAAACAGCTGACACAATCGCAGCTTTAAAACTTGCAAAATTTAAAGGTGCTAAAACACTTGCAATCTCAAATGTAATAGGTAGTTCAATTACAAGAGAAGCAGATTATTCTATATATACACATGCTGGTCCTGAAATTGCTGTTGCTTCAACTAAAGCTTACACTTCACAAGTTGTTTTAATTGCAATTCTATCAATGTACTTTGCAGAAATTTTAAATCGTTGCGATATGCAAGAAATTGAAAAATTGAAATCTGATATTTTAGATTTACCATCTAAAATAGAAACAATTTTAGATAATACTTCTAAAATAGAGGAATTTGCAAAAAAAGTATACACTCAAAAAGATATGTTCTTCTTAGGACGTGGAACAGACTATAACGTAGCTCTAGAAGGATCTTTAAAATTAAAAGAGATATCATATATTCACTCAGAAGCATATGCTGCAGGTGAATTAAAACATGGTCCTATTGCTTTAATAGAAAACAATGTAACAGTAATTGGAATTATGACAGACCCTAATTTGATTGAAAAATCTATTAGTAATTTACAAGAAGTTATAACAAGAGGTGCCAAAACTTTAATTATCACAAATCAAGTTTTACCAAATGCAAATTTTGATTTTGTTATAACAATTCCAAATACTAACCCTCTTATCTCACCTATCCTTTCAGTAATACCTTTACAATTACTTTCTTACTATATTTCTAAGAATAAAGGATTAGATGTTGATAAGCCAAGAAATCTTGCTAAATCTGTAACAGTTGAATAAAATAGAAAATCCCCATAGCTTATTACAGCTATGGGGTAAAAGGAATTATTCGTTATTCACAGGGTCATTCACCTTGTGAATAATTTTTTCTAACTCTTTCTTTGAAAGCATCTTCTTTCTTAAGAGCTGTGTTGCCACTTCGTCAAGGAGTTTATGGTTCTGTTCGAGAATTTCCCTTGCTCTTTTTTCTGCCTTTTCAATGAGTTCTTCAACAGACTTATTAATTTTCTCAGTCTCACTATCACTTATGAAAGGCATTTCACCTTCATCATCACTGTAAGCATATGAGATTTTGTATCCATCTACCATTGCAAACTTTGTGATAACTCTATAAGCTATTCGTGTAGCCTGCTGTAAGTCCTGTTCAATTCCTGAATTGTCATCGACTCTTATCATTCTCTCTGCTTCCCTACCTGCCAAACTTTCTGCCACAAGGTCTATATAATACTCCATTGTGGGTTGTACTGTTTCCTCGGTATGCTCATAAGCATTAACACCAAGATAATAGTCTGTTGGCATAATAGATACAACCAAAGTTGACTTTTCTTTCAATCTTCCAGACATTTCATGTACTATAAAATGTCCAGCTTCATGATATGCTACCGAGTTTTTCTCTTCCTCGCTCATGTTTTTGAACCTCTCGAAATTAATATCGAAATTTTCTAAAACTGTAGCCCTGTCAACTACTCCCTTGCCAAGTCTTTTTGCCATAACCATTGATCTATCTAAGAGATCTAATGTTCTGTCTGGATTTCTCGTGTCATAGTTAAAGCAAGCTGCTGTAAGGACAATGAAGTCAACTACCTGCTTCTTTATAGTAACTCCATGGAACTTCTCAAGGTCTTTGATCTTATTTTTGAGCATTGGATAGATTTCGTCACTGTTCGGCTCTTCAACTTCGACTTTTTCAAAACGACGCTTTAATGCACCATCTACAGAAAAGATTTCTACGTACTCTCTGTTCGTTGTTGCTCCTATTACAGTTGAACTTCCTCCTGCCAAAATAGGTTTCATGGCATTTGCAAGATCCAACTCTCCTTTTGAGCATGAACCAGCTCCAATCATTGTGTGAATCTCATCAATAAATAAGATCACATTTTTGTTATTCTCCAAAAAGTTTGTGAGTTCCTTGAAACGCTCTTCTGCCTGTCCTCTATAGATTGTTCCTGCGATTATTCCAGATATATCTAAAGATATAATTCTGAATTTTCTAAATCTGTCAGGGCAATCTCCGTAAACAATATCTTCCGCCATTTTATATACAATAGCTGTTTTGCCTACGCCGGGTTCTCCAACAAGGATTGCATTTCTCTTGTACTTCTTTGAAAGAATACTCCAAGCCTTACTTGTTTCTATCTCTCTTCCAAGTATGAGCTTTTTGCCCTCCTTAGTTACCTCAGATGTGATATCCTTTAAGAAAGATTTCATTTTTTCAGGTATCGTGACAACTGTATTTTCTTCTTTTTTGCCTCTTGTGGCAAATTCCAAATTCTTCTCGTCCAAATTGCCTTCTTTGTAGATTTTGTAAAGATATTCCTGAAGTTCTCCAACAAAGTCCATGGCTTTATAGCCAAGTCTTCTTATGAATTTTACCATATCTATCTGCATTCCGCATGTGATACAGTTCAGAATGTCATTGGTGTCTATTATTATTGCTACAGTATCATTCTCTTTAGCACCAATTATCTTACTTCCATCTTCTTTATTAAAGTATGCAATCTTAACATCAAGCAAAGACAAGATGTAACTTTCAACTTCAGCTGAAACAGTAAATATTTCAACTTCATTTTCTGTTGTTACTACCTGAATTTTGCTAACATGCTCTTCCTTTCTCATCTCAACAATCCGACCAGAAGTTATGCAGTCATTCATTGCATTATTTATCGCATTGTCTGATAAGGATTTGGACTGTAAGAACTCATACATCTTACATCTACCGTCCTTCATCAACTCTCTTGCAAGATATATAGCCTCTATCTGAGGAATGCCATCATTCTTGCAATATTTATCAGCCCGTCTGAAAGCTGATAAAGCTTCACTCGTATAGATGCCTACAAATTTCATCTTATGTTCCTCCTTTTTAATGTTGTAGTTATGCTACCGCATAATTAATATTATTTTATCACTTTACATAATAGATGTCAATTATTTTATGCTCAAAAAAAGCAAGGAAACCCTGTAACAAATTTCCCCACTTCAACTATGTATGACAAACAATTAGTCTTTACTCTTTTGGTAATAATTAGTGTTCTAAGATCGCATGTGATTTTTACGCTGTTTTTAGTTCTAGTCTTAATTTATCAGCTATCATTGCTATAAATTCTGAGTTTGTTGGCTTACCTTTTACAGCTGATACAGTATAACCAAATATACTTTCAACTGTTTCTGTTTGTCCTCTACCCCATGCAACTTCTATTGCATGTCGAATTGCTCTTTCTACCCTACTTGGAGTAGTTGAATACTTTACAGCAATATCTGGATATAACTGTTTTGTAATCTGATTTATTACTTCTATATTATTTACAACCATAATAATTGCTTCTCTTAAATATTGATATCCTTTTATATGTGCTGGAACTCCAACCTCATGAATTACGTTAGTCACTAATGCCTCTAGGTTTTCTTCGTTTTTCTTATTTTCTGGGGAGATATCTATATATTGAGCTTTTATCTCTCTACTCATAAAATTATTTTTGTTTTGTGCTGGTTGGAAGTACTTTAACTCTTTTATTCTTTTTACTAAAACATCAATATCAAAAGGTTTTACAATATAATATTGAGCTCCTAGACTAATTGCTTTTTGTGTTATTTTATCTTGCCCCACAGCTGATAAAATAATACACATAGGTTTCTTACTCATTGGAGTATCATTTAATTTTTCTAAAACACCTAAACCATCTAAATGTGGCATAATTATATCTAAAAGTACTATGTCTGGATTTGTATCTACTATTTTTTCATAAGCTTCATTTCCGTCTCTTGCAACTTCAACTACCTCCAAATCATCTTCTTTTGATAAATACTTTACTAATGTTGCCGCAAACTCTCTATTATCATCTGCCACTAAAACTTTTATTCTCTCATTCACTTTATCTTCCCCCTAATTTGTACTTTGTAATTATTTTACAATTTTAATTATACATTTATTTCCATTTTATTGCAATACTTTTCTGGAAATTTTTTCAAGTTTTTTATTTTTTCATTATTATTCATTGTTTACTCTTATATATTTTTCCATTAAAACAGTAGATTCCAGAATTTCTATTTCTTTTTGGCTTTTACTAATTAGGTTCTCTTTTTCTTCATTATTTATCTCTACAACACATATAATATTACTTTCATATATTAAATTTTTAATGTAAATATTCTTTTTGTTACAATAATATTTAAATTTTTCTAATTCTTTATAAGGTATAACTACCTTCATTTCATATCCCATTTTTTGTTTTACTATTTTGGATTCATTTATTACTTTTAATGTGGCTTCTGAATACGCTCGTATTAAACCACCTGTTCCAAGCAAAGTTCCACCAAAATATCTTGTTACAACTATAAGTACATTTGCAAATCCATTTTTATTTAGTATATTTAACATCGGTGCTCCTGCTGTTCCACTTGGTTCTCCATCATCAGATTGTTTTTCTTTAATTGCATTATTTTCTATAACTCTATATGCATAACAATGATGTTTTGCATCAAAGTATTTTTTCTTAACCTCTTTTATTTTTTCTTCAGCCTGTTTACTATTTTCTATATAGAAAATATCTGCAATAAATCTTGATTTTTTTTCTTCTATTTCGGCTGTGCCTCTTTCCAGTATTGTTTTAAATTCTTCCATATTCATTTCTTCTCTTCAATCTTAAATTATATTTACATTTCCATTCCAGCTGTGTATCCTGTTGAATATGCTATTTGTAAGTTAAATCCTCCTGTATACGCATCTACATCAATTAATTCCCCTGCGAAGAATAATCCTTCTACTATTTTTGATTCCATTGTTTTTGGATTTATCTCTTTAATATTAATTCCTCCAGATGTAACTATTGCCTCCTCTATTGGTCTAAATCCTCCTATCTCAATATTGAAGTTTTTAAGTATTTTTACTAAGTTTTCTCTTTCTTTTTTAGTTACTTCATTTACTTTTTTGTTTGGATCAATTTTTGATAATTCAATAACTACATCTATCATTTTCTTTGGCAATAACTTTTCTAAGCTATTCTTAAATGCTTTATTTTTTTCTTCTGAAAAATCTCTTAATATTCTATCATCTAACTTTTCTTCTGACAAAGCAGGTTTTAAATCTATGAATAGTTTTATATTTCCTTCTTTTAATAGTTCATCTACATTTTTGTATCTTAACAAATGTGCAGATCCGCTTAGAATAATTGGGCCTGATACGCCAAAATGTGTAAATAACATCTCCCCAAAATCTTCGTATATTACTTTTCCATTAGTTGCATCTTTAATTTTTATATTTACATTTCTTAAACTTAAGCCTTGTAATTTTTTACATAATTCTTTGCTCTTTTGAGTTGAAACAAGTGGAACCAACGATGGTTTTATTTTTGTAATATGATGTCCAACCTCTTCTGCAAGTTTATATCCATCTCCTGTTGAACCTGTTGCAGGGTAGCTTTTTCCTCCTGTAGCAATAATAATTTTATCAGCATCTATTTTTTTCTCTTCACCATTCTCATTACATATAACAGCTGAAGCTTTTCCGTCTTTTACAACAATATGCTCGGCCTTTACGTTTGTTTTGATTTTAACATTTAATTTTTTTAGTGTATTTAGCAATGCTAGTTGAACATCTTTTGCTTGATCAGATACAGGAAATACCCTATTTCCTCTTTCAGTTTTTACTTCAACTCCTTCTTCTTTTAGTATATTAATAATATCTTGATTATCAAAATGATTAAAAGCACTATACAAAAACATTCCATTTCCTGGTATGTTTTTTATAAATTCATCTATTGGTAGACTGCTTGTTATATTGCATCTTCCTTTTCCAGTGATTAATAGTTTTTTACCTAACATATTCATTTTTTCTAATATGATTACTTCATTTCCGTACTTAGCTGAAGAAATTGCTGCCATTATTCCAGCAGGTCCCCCGCCTATTACAATAACCTTCATTTTTATTTCAATTCCTTTCATATTTAAAAAATAATTTATTAATACCGATGTTTTTTCAACTATGGCAATAATAAATTATTTTTCCATATCTTATTTTTCTGTAATATTTTCTAGTGCTTTCATAACACCTAATTTTCCATATTGATATGTTAATCCACCTTGCATAAAGGCTGTATATGGTGGTCTTATTGGTCCATCACATGAAAGTTCTATTGAAGAGCCTTGTGTAAATGCACCTGCTGCCATGATTACTTGATCAACATATCCTGGCATGTCCCAAGGTTCTGGAATTGAATTAGAATCTACAGGTGATCCCATTTGAATTCCTTGACAATATTTAATTAACTTTTCCTTATCTTCAAAATTAATTGTTTGGACAATATCTGCTCTATCTTCATTATATTTTGGCTCTACATTAAATCCTAATTTTTCTAAACATCTACTTGCAAATACTGCTGTTTTCAGACTTCCTGCTACTACACTAGGAGCCATAAAAAGACCTTGTAATATAGATTTGGTAATTCCAAGCGTTGGGCCTACTTCTTTTCCTTCTCCAGGAGCAGTAAGTCTTTCTGCTACTAGTTTTATTAATTCTCTTTTTCCAGCAACATAAGCTCCATTAGGTGCAATACCGCCACCTAAATTTTTTATTAATGATCCAACTATTATATCGGCTCCTACTTCTAAAGGTTCTTTTGTACCAACAAATTCACAATAACAGTTATCAATCATAATAATTACATCTTTATTTACATTTCTGATACATTTAATCACATTTTCAACTTGCTCAATTTTAATGCTTTTTCTTGTGCTATAACCTTTTGAACGTTGTATTTCAATAACTTTAATATTAGATTGTTTTACTCTTTCTTCTATCTTTTCATAATCAAAATCGTCATCTATTAAGTCAATTTTTTCAAAATTAACTCCAAAAGACTTTAATGAACTCGGGTTATCTACAATTCCAATAACTTCATCTAGTGTATCATATGGTTTTCCTGTAATGCTAAGTAATGTATCCCCTGGTCGTAATAAACCAAATAAAGTTACTGTTAATGCATGTGTACCTGATATAAATTGTCCTCTTACTAAACTATCCTCTGCTTTTAATACTTGTGCAAAAACTTTTTCTGTTGTATCTCTTCCTATATCACCATATCCGTACCCAGTTGTACTTCCAAAATGCATATCAGATATATTATTATCTTGAAATGCTTTTAGAACTTTCATTGTATTATATTCACATACATCATCAATCTTTTTTAGAACAGGTTCTATTTCTTCTTCTACTTTTGCTGATAGCTCTATTAACTTATCACTAATACCATATTCTTTATACGCTAGATAATTCATTTATTTTCCCTTCTATTCTTTTATTTTGTTAATTTATTTGTATAGTATAAATCTCCGTACCATTCTGCTGACTTGTAAAACTCACCAATAAACTTAGGACTTGTCCAACTTATTTTATATTTTGGTTCTTGTACAACTTTTCCCTCGCTGTTTATTGAACCCCATTTTCCATCTTTCTTTATTCCAGCAAATCCATATTCATTAAATTCTGTTACCATGTCATACTCATTTTGAACTTTTAGATTTCCATCCTTATCTACAAATCCCCATTTTTCATTAATTTTTTTTGCATATAGTTTATTATTTGGAAATACATCTTTAGCAGATAGCTCTTTTCCTTCGTAATCAAAGTATTTATTATCTGTATCAGAGTATATTCTTACATAATTATCTTGAACTTCTACTTTTGCATTTTCCATACTTGCCAATACCTTCATATTTTTATCTATCAAGGTAATTGAATTTTTAGAAGATATATTGGCTTGTATTATCTCTGTATTTTCTATTTTAAATATACTATTATATTTCAGATCTATATTTGCTTTTCCAGATAAATCAATAATTCCGTTTTTATTGTTATTTGCAACTATATAATGATTATCTTCAATCTCCTCTATATATGAATATCCTTTATCTATTATAACATTTTCATTTTCATCTGTAATTTTGTAGATTTCATCTTCTCCTGATATAATATAATGTTTTCCATCTTTTGTAGGAATTTTAGATAATATCTCTTGATTTTTTGTTTTATTTCCATTTAAATCTAGAACTTCTAATTTGTTATCTTTTTTAGCATTAATATAAATTCCACCAAAAAGTATATTATCATATTCTGGTTGTATTTTTATATTTCCTTTTCTGTCTGTAATTCCTTGTTTTGAATTTCTTTGAATTACAAATACATCGTTATATAAATTATAGCTAATATCCTCATACTCATAATTTAAAAGTACTTTTGAGTTTTTTAATAATCCTGCTTGTCCATCTTTTAAAGCTACAATATATGCATTATTATCATCTTGTATTTCTGTAACTCTTTCTATTTCAGTATATTGAGTATCTAATACTTTTCTTCCTTTATAATTTATATATCCATAACGATATCCTTCATCAGTTTTTTTACTAACTATAAATCCTGTTGTTTTATATAGATTCTTTTCACTATAATAATTATCGGCGGTTATTGTTTCATATTCTACTGGAATTACAATTTTACCATTGATATTAATTACACCACATTTACCATCCTGTTTAATTAATAACATTCCCTCTTTATAAGCAATAGCAGATATTTGATCATAAATTGGCTTTGTAATTTCTTTTCCATTTATATTTAACAAGCCATATTTTCCATCTTTCTCATATTTTAAAACTGTCTTTTCATATGGAACTCCATCATAAGTTGTATCTGTTGGTATAGCTTGAATACTACTATAATCTTTATATAACTCTTCTCCATTTGCATTTAAAACTTTTATTTTGTATGCTTTTTTTTCTACATTATATTCATACATACATATAAAGACATCCTTTGATGGATTTGGAATCTGAATTATGTCATAAGTAGGTTCTATTATAACATCACCATTTCTATTTATTACTCCATATCTATCATTTACATTAATAACATTGTAATCAATTTGTGTAACTTTCTGTATTTTATAGTCATATTTTGATCTTTCTATAAAATACATAGTTGCAAAAATAGCTATTAAAATAATAATTATTAATATTGCTAGTACAATTAATATCTTCTTTTTCTTCATATATATGCTCTCCTTTGTTTTTTAATACTTATATTTTATATGTATTTCATCAAATTATCAAGCATATCTACATATTTTTACAAACTTTTACTGATTTAATTCTTTTATCTTCATATTCTTCTATTTTATATGTTAATTGTTCATCTTCTATTACTGGATGTTCATTTTCATCAGGTATTCTTCCTAACTTTTCTAATAGATACCCAGACAAAGTTTCATAATCTCCATCAGGTATATCTACTGAAAAGATCTTTTTAATATCATATACTGTTGAACTACCACTTAAGATATATGTGTTTTCATCTAATTTTTTATATTCTATCTCCTCATCATCATATTCATCTAAAATATTTCCCATCAATTCTTCTATTATATCTTCCATTGTAATGAGTCCTGCTGTTCCGCCATATTCGTCTATTACAATTGCCATTTGTTGTTTGCTTTTTTGCAATTCTCTAAATAATTCATCTATCTCTTTTGACTCAGGAATAAAATATGGTTCTCTCATGATTTCTCTTATATTTATATACCTTCCATCTTTTATTACTTTTAAAATATCTTTAATAAATAAAATTCCTTCTATGTTATCTATATTATCCTCATACACTGGAATTCTACTATATTTGTACTCATCTATTCTATCTAATAATTCATTAATATCCTCATCAATTTCTATTGCAAATATGTCTGTTCTAGGAGTCATTACTTCTGATACAATAATATCATTAAATGCAAATACATTATTTAATAATTCTTTTTCTTCTTGCTCTATTGTTCCATTTTCTTCTCCCTCATCAATCATCATTTTAATTTCTTCTTCTGTTACAATCTCTTCTTCCGCTTCACTAACCCCGAATATTTTAGAAATCATATTGGTTGAAATAGTTAATAGTTTAACAAACGGTAGTGTAAAAATTGATATTGTTTTTATAACGCCTATTGTAGCATAAGCAATTTTTTCGTAGTACTTCATTGCAAGTCTCTTTGGAACTAATTCTCCAAATACTAGTGTAAAAAAAGATAATATCATAGTAATAATTATTATTGCTATACCTTTCCATATATCTAAACTAATAAAAGGAAACCAATTATTTAAAATAGGTGCCAAGTCATCTGCGAAAGCATCTGATGCAAAAGCACTTGATAAAAATCCTGCAAACGTAATACCTATTTGAATAGTTGCTAAAAATTTACTTGGATTTTTTAACATGCTTTCTATTTGCTTTGCTTTTTTGTTTCCTTCTTTTGCCTGTTTACTAATCTTAGCATCATTTAGCGAAATATATGCAATCTCAGTTGCTGCAAAATAAGCATTTAATAAAATTAAAATTGCTAAAATTACTAATTGTGATATCATCGTATTTTCCCTTCATTATAATTTTATATAACTGTATTTTATGTATATTCTCCATATTTATTCTATAAGAATATATCCTCTTAATAAATTATATGCACTAAATAATGATAAGTTCCAATTAGCCTAAAACCCTGTTCTTGGCAAAGCAATTTCTTTTTTTCCTGTTACTGTTACATTTTCTTCCTCGTCAATTTGTTTTTCTTCAGTTTCTGGTTTTTTATAGTTATTTACATTGATCGTATATGTTTCATTAAATTTTACATTAACTTCAACTAATTCAGCATATTTTGTATAGCCTTCTGGTGCTTGTATTTCTTCAATATAGTACTTTCCTGGCATAATACCTTTTACTTCTGCAACTCCTTCCTCATTTGTTGATACATCTGAATAAATAACATTTTTATTCTCATCTAAAATATTAAATTTAGCTCCTTTTAATACACTTTCAGTTTCTTTATCTTTCTTTACAATTTTTATCATAGTTTTATTAGATGGATAACTAGAATTTAATATGGTACTTTCAGATTCCCATTCTCCAGCTGCTAGTGCATAATCTTGATAATCACTTCTTACTGTTTCTCCATATAACACCGGTTTTGTTTTTAAATTTGCTGTAGCTGTAATTGCAAATTTTTTATTTATATCTGCCTTATTTTCTAATTCAGATACAGGTATAAGTACTTTAAATGTTTCATCACTACTAAATTCTGATTTTTCATTATTATTTTTATCTGTTAATTTTACATTATCTATATCAAAGCCATCTAATTTAATTTGATATTTTGTACTTTCTACATTTGTTACCACCTTATATGCTTTGCTAATATATTCTTTTGATATTTCATCTATTTTCCAAGTTTCCGTTAAACTATTAATTTCAACTTTTCCATTTATTTTTGTTTCTTTAGAGCTTCTTGCTCTTTTAGATATTTTTTCCGCCGCAGCAAGTACTCTTTTTCCTTGATCATTTAGTGGTGTAAAGTCATTCCAATTATACGTATATAAAGCATCATAAACTGCCATTTTTGTTGCAGCAAATGCTTCTATATTACTATTACATTTTAATTCAGCAGGTGTTTTAAATGGGTAACCATTTGTAACAGCCCTCCACACTGCGGAGTTGGATAGTGCCTTATTTACTGTTACCTTTACTCCCTGATTTTCTGTTACACCTATTAGGTTTCTATTTAAACAATAAGCTGGATATTCCACACCATCTTTTTTATATACAACAAATTGAACACCAACTTTTATATTTTCTTTATACACAAAACTAACTAATTCTCCTTTTGAATATAGATTTGTTTCATTAATTAAATACGTTACCGCTTTTGATTTATTTTGGAACATACCCATTCCTGAAAATATTATTATTGAAGTTAGTAGCATACATGCTAATTTTTTTATTATTCTCATTTATTTTCTTTCCTTTCTTTTCTACTATTTTTAATAGATCTACTTTCATCTGGTTTAATATTTTTACAATAGTTCTATTGCCTGAATACATCTTCTATATGCTCTTCTATTTGCCTCACATGTAATTAATGTGATTCTATTGTCTTTTGTATTTTGTATATAGCTCCAGTCTGTTTCCTTAATTACTTTATTCATTGTTACTTTATATGTTCGCTTACCTTTTTCTGTAGAGTATATAATCAAGTCGTCTTTTTGTAGTTTTTTAATTTCTTGAAAAAAATTACATTTATATCCTCTATTATGCCCTGCTAATGCGACATTTCCATTCCACTTATCTGTTTGACTAAAATGTCCTACTGTTCTTCTTAATGCCTCTTGACTAGTTCCTTCTGATATTGGAGCATCTATATTTAATTTAGGAATTTTAATTCTCCATTTGTTAGTTAAATAGATGTTAATACTTGCAGATTCACTATTTTTTTTATCTAAATTTGTATTCATCTGTTTTTCATTTTTATTATCTTTCGCTATTCTATTTTCTTCTTTAGCTACAATTTTACTTTTATCATCACTACTTACTTTTTTTGATATGTATGTATATATATTTTTTGTATTTACAACATAATTATCACTAATTTCATAATTATTTCTATTATTTGATAACTTAATGTATGTTTTATATATGTATACACTACTCATTGTATTTTTCTGATATTTATTATTTTGAATTTTAAATATATGTATGTCTAATATCAAAAGTGCAACAAAAATAAGCGCAGTAATAAAAGCAGCTAAAAAATTAATATACCTTTCCGTATAATTTAGCACATACAATACACCTTCCTTATTTAATTTTTAATCTTGTTTTATTGGATTTTATTTAGAAATAAATTTTTTGAATAAAAAATTGCAATTTTTATAATACAACTATATTACTATCTTTTTTATGGTTTGTAAAGAAGAATCGTTCGTCAAAAATCGACCAACTTTTCATGTATTCTATACTAAAAAATGAACCAAAATTATCAAACTTCTTTGTTTAGTAATTTTAGTTCATTCTAAAAATTGTTTAATTTATAAGCTTCTGCTTGATTCATTGTATATAAATTTTAGCTTTACGTATTTTTATTTTTCATTTTTCTCATCTGAGTGATCTATTTGGCTTAATTCAAAATAAAATTCTACACCATCATCTTTATTAACAACCCCATAATCACTTTGGTAATTATTCATAATTGCTTTTACTAAAGCAAGACCAATACCGCTTCCGCCATCATCTCTATTTCTTGAAGCATCTACTTTATAAAATCTACCCCAAATTCTTTCTAAATCTTCTTCTTTAATATTAGTTCCTGTATTAAACATACAAAATCTGATATTACTGTTTTTATTATTTGGGTAGATTTTAATTTCAATTTCTTTTCTGCCATCTATGCTTTCACAATGTTTCATTGCATTTGTAAAATAATTAGTAATAACTTGTTCAATATAGAATTCATCAGCATATACATATATCGGTTCTTTTTCACTAAATTTAATATTTATTTGTTTTTCTTCTAGCATAACTCTTGCTTTTGTAATTACCTTGTTTGTTAGACTTACAATATCCATTTTCTCGTTATTGAATTCTCTTTTGCCATATTCTATCTTCATTAATTCTAGTAATTTTTTTACTAACTGATCCATTTTATTTGACTCATCTAATATAACTTCTGCATAGAACTTTCTAGATTCTTCATCTGTATTTACATTTTCAATTAAGCCTTCTGCATATCCCTGTATTAATGCTATTGGTGTCTTTAATTCGTGTGATACATCAGAGATAAATTGTTTTCTCATTTCATCAATTTTTGATTTTTCTTCTATATCTTTTTCTAACTCAATATTATTATCTCTTAACTGTTTAATTGTTCTTTCAAGTTTATCAGACATTGTATTAATACTTATTCCGAGTTCGTTTATTTCATTTTCCGTATCTGAAATTCTATATTTTTTGCTAAAGTCTAACTTTGACATTTTATTAGCTATATCATTTAATTGTAATATTGGATCTGTAAATTTTTTCGATACAAACGAAGAAATAAATGCTGATATTAAAATTGTAATTCCACCAATAACAAGCAACACTTCATTAGAAATTTTAACACTTTCCTCAATTGGAACAACTGGGATTCTTATATACAAATTATATCCGTTACACAAAGTACCTTCTAATAAAATATAGTTAATATTATTTTTTGTATCATTAATCTTCCTAATTATAATATCTCCATCTTTATATATTACATTATCACTGCTTTTGCTTGATCCTATAATAATAGATAATCCATTTAATGTACTATAAAAATCTTTGTCTGTACTAAATATAAATACACCTTCGTCCGTTTTTATAAAAATATCAAAATTATTATTAAATGCTATTCTTTTTAGCTCTTTTTCAATATCTGTATCATCACTATATTTGTAATGATTATTTATTTTTTGATATACTTGCTTTACCTTATTTGTTTTGCTATGTATATAAAACGTTTCAAAAACTATGTTATTTGCTGCAATCAAGCATAATACTATAATTGTAATTACTATACACATCGTAGCAAATAATTTAAATCTAACTGATTTTACTTTATTTTTTAAATTTGACATTATATATTCCTCTCATATTCCAACATCCCATTATTTTATTTCAAATTTATATCCTACTCCTCTCATAGTTTCTATGTATTTTCCCTTTTTTCCTAATTTATGTCTTATTTTCTTTATATGACTATCTATTGTTCTTGAATCTCCATAATAATCATAATTCCATACATTATTCAAAATTTTATCTCTTGATAATGCAATATTTTCATTATCCACTAAGTATTTTAATAATTCATATTCTCTTAAACTCATTTCTATTGGCTTTCCATCAACAGTGACAGTTCTACCATCTGGATCTATAACAATTCCACCATAGTCTTTTACCTCTTTTTTGTCTCCCATTGTTCTTTTTAAAAGTGCATCTATTCTTGCCATTAGAATTTTAGGGCTAAAAGGTTTTGATATATATTCATCTACTCCAAGTTCAAATCCAAATAGCTCATCTTGTTCCTCTCCTCTTGCAGTAAGCATTATTACTGGTACTTTAGAAGTTTGACGTATTTGCCTTAGTACAGACCAACCATCTAATTTAGGCATCATTACATCTAACAGCACTAAATTTATTTGGTTTTGATTCTCTTCAAATACTTTTAATGCCTCTTCACCATCGGCTGCCTCTAATACACTGTCTCCTTTTTGTACTAAAAAATCTTTGATTAATTTTCTCATTCTAGCTTCATCATCTACAACGAGTATTTTTATATCATTCATATTAGTAATCCTCCTGTTTCTATTGTTTGTTTTCGTTACTGTCTACTATATATATGTTTTGTGATGGATAAGATAATTTTATATTTTCTGACTCTAGCACTTTAAGAATTTGACAATTTACTTCTTGTTTGAATGCTAAAAATTTATTATACTCAGTTACAGTAGTATATAAGTATATTATAATATTATTGCCCTCTTGTGAAATAGTATTAAAATGTACCTCTATACTATCTGGAACAATTTTTTTATTTGTTTTTAATACAAATTTTATTTTCTTTATAATAGTTTCAATTACATCTGCATTAGTTTCTAATGGTAATTTGATATTGGTTGAATATCTCCTTTGACTCATTCTCGACCAGTTTGTTACAGGTGAACTTGTTAGTGTTGCATTTGGAATTGTAATGATTGTATTATCAGCAGTTTTAATTTTTGTAGATCTAAATGAAATATCTATTACTGTTCCCTCATTACTTCCAACGCAGATCCAATCACCTACTAAAAATGGTTTATCTGTTAATATAGATATTCCTGAAATTAATCCTTTTACAAAATCTTGTGCAGCTAAGGCTACAAGTGCACCACCAATTCCAAGTCCTGCTACCAAGCCTGATATATCGTATCCAAATTCATATATAATTGTGAAACCAGCCAATGCATATATAACACATTTTAAAATCCTTGAAATAAAATTTACTACTGTTTTGTTTTCATTATCATCTTTTTTTATTATTTTTTTTGCAAAATTTGATTTTGGGTCAACAACATCTATAAGTCCTTTTGCAACAAACAATATTATTATTATTCTAAATATTTTGTTCCATATATTCATTATATCACTTGGTAATTTTAGAATAACAAGTGCTACATATATTCCAACAAATACAAATAATTTTTTTAATGGTTTATAAAATGCATTCTCTTTTATAGTTTTTTTATTCTTTTCTTTAAATTTAAATATTCTAATAACTAAATAAGAAAATAAAGAACTAACAATCCAAAAGATTATTACAATTCCAACTGCAATTGCAATATCAGTTATTTTTTCTTGATTCATATTTTTGAAATAACTTATAAAATCATTTATCTGTTGCATATTTCCTCCATTTTTACATTATATTAATTTTACTATTACTGCCTTAATTTTTATTCCTTGTTCTTTAAACATTTTCTCATGCTCTGTTTCAATATTATCCCAAAACTCTGGTTCATTTGCTAAGTCATAAGTACATTTTTTTATTTCAAATCCTGATTCTTTAAAATAGTTTAAGCTTTCTATAAATAAATTATCGTCATCCGTTTTGAAATAAATTTCACCATCTTTAGCTAAAAATTCTTTATATTTCTCTAATTGTCTTGTATGTGTTAATCTTTTTTTCTTATGCTTTCCGCGTGGCCACGGATTACAAAAGTTAATATATATTCGCTGTATATTGTCATTTTTGTCAAACACATTCATTATTCTTTCTATATCATATCTGGTTAGAAATACATTATCTATTTCTCTATTTACATTTTGAAATTCTTCTTCTATTTTTCTTTTGGCAAGACCTAGCATTGCATCTACTAAATCAATTGCTACATAATTTGTCTTTGAGTTATTCACAGAAATCTGCGAAATGAAGCCACCTTTTCCACAACCAAGCTCTATATGTAGTGGATAACTTGGATTTTTAAATAATTCTTTCCATTTTCCCTTATATTCTTCTGGATTATCTATATAAAATTTACTTGCTTCAAGTTCTGGTCTAGCCCATGGTTTAAATCGTATTCTCATTCTTTACCTCTTTTAATTTTTTCTTTTTCTATTATATATTAAATTAGCCCTTTTATCAATGTTTCTTCATAAATTCTTAATTTTTTGTCTATTGTATCTTCATTTTTTATATGTTAAAATACACCCAAATAGAAGGAGGAA
>OLSL01000159.1_pt1 | contig 71173 bp, 66 predicted proteins | sample 1672511 | NCBI WGS metagenome assembly OLSL01 (sample SAMEA3136694, study PRJEB25190) | human gut metagenome | biome: human gut; feature: human-associated habitat; material: faeces | place: Austria | collected 2013
TACGCCCCTGCGACCCCATTTTTGTCAACGATAGAGGTTTATCGACAGTCTGAAATACGGCTGTCTTGTGAAACAGCCGTATTTTATGAAGATTCTTGTCGAAAAATCAGTGTTTTTTTGCAACTCTCTTAGCCTTCGAAATGCAATTTACGGGGCAGACGGTAGCGCAGAGATGACAGCCTACGCACTTTGAGCCGAGGAAGACGGGCTTTCTTGCTTCAGCATCAAAGTCGAGAGCCTGATGTCCTGCGTCATAGCAGGCAATGTAGCATCTGCCGCAGCCGATACACTTGTTTTTATCGAAAATAGGATATGTAACGGTGTCACGGTCAAGGCTGCCGGCATCGGTCATATTCTTATTTGCAAGGCCGACTGCCTCCGACACACTGCTGTAGCCTGCGGCAGTGAGCCGGCGTGATAATCCGTCAAGCATATCGTCTATTATTCTGTAGCCGTACTGCATTACCGAGGTCGTTACCTGTAGATTCGTACAGCCCATAAGGATAAACTCCAGACCGTCACGCCACGTTTCTATGCCGCCCATACCGCTGATTTCGACATTTTCAAGCGTTTCGTTTCTTTTCATATCCGAGATGAAACGCAGAGCGATAGGCTTTACCGCCTTGCCCGAATATCCGCCGACAGCGGACTTACCGTTAATGTCGGGGGTAGGAACGAAGCTGTCAAGATCAACGTTTGTGATGCTCTTGACGGTGTTTATTGCCGCAATGCCGTCCGCACCTGCGTTTACTGCCGCAATAGCCGGTATTTCCATATTGGTTATATTGGGCGTCATTTTTGCAAGCACGGGGAGTTTTGTGCCACGTCTTACTGCGGCGGTATACTTTGCGACAAGCTCAGGATTCGTACCCACGTCACTGCCCATACTGTGACTTGTCATCTGCGGGCAGGAGAAGTTGCACTCTATCATATCGACGCCGGCTTCCTCGGACAGTCTTGCAAGCGCTGTCCACTCGTCCTCGCTTTCTCCCATTATAGAAGAAACAATTATCTTTGTGGGATAGTTTTCTTTCAGCTTTTTGAGTATAGCAAGGTTTTCTTCAAGAGGGTGGTCGGAGATCTGTTCAAGGTTCTTGAAGCCTATATAGGGTGTCGTTTCCTTGTTCAGAATGTCGAAACGGGGAGATACCTCGTTCATCTTTGCAAAGCCTATCGTCTTGTATACGATACCTGCCCAGCCCATATCGAGCGCCTTTGCGCACATATCGTAGCCGCTTGCTACTACGGATGAAGATAAGAAAAACGGGTTTTCACACTTAAGACCGCAGAAGGTCATTGATAAATCGGCTTTCGGCTCGGTGTCCTTTGCGGCAGAGGCGATATACTCCGCTGTCTGCCTTATTTCAACGGGTCTGTCTATTTTCGCTCTTGTGCAGGCGGTCATACAGGGAGCGGAGCAATCGGCACAGTTTTTCACAAAGGCTTTTGCACCGTTTAAATTATCGAAACGCAGTGAGCGGATAAATCTGTCGGGCTGTGCGCCGCACGGACAGGCTTTTGTACAGGGAGCGTCGAGGCATAAAAGGCAACGGGCGCTTTCTTCTATAGCTGTATTTTTTACGAATGGCATAAGTATCTCTCCTTTTCCTTTGTGCTGTTACAGATACAGGGGAGATATTGCTCTCCCCTGTTATGTATCGGCTTTTGTTTATTATAAGTTACCGCTTGAACTTCTCTTTATGAACTTGCCCCAGCCACGCTCGCCCAAGAATTCGCCGTCCTTGAATACAAGCTTGCCTCTTGAGTAGGTAGCCTCGGGATAGCCCTTGACCTTGATACCTTCCCAGATTGTGTGGTCGCAGTCGCTGTGCATCTTGTCATTTGTAATAGTGAAGTCCTTAGTGGGATCGTAGATAACAATATCTGCGTCCTTGCCGACTTCGATAGCGCCCTTTGCGTCACAGCCGAAAATCTTGGCGGGGTTATATGAGCAAAGCTCAACTGCCTTGTTGAATGTTATCTTGCCCTCGTTAGCGGCTGACAGCATATAGGGGTACATATTCTCGATACCTGCACAGCCGTTGGGAATCTTTGTGAAATCGTCCTTGCCCCAGTCCTTTTCATATGACCGGAACGGGCAGTGGTCGGTAGCTATCGTTGTGATAAGACCTTTCTTTATAGCCTCCCACAGAGCAAGTCTGCTTTCCTCGCCCTTCATCGGCGGTGAGCATACAAAGTTTCTGCCGTCTGCTCTCTTGTATACCTCGGAGGTAAATTCAAGATACTGCGGACAGGTTTCCGCATATATCTGATAGCCCTCGTTCCTTGCTCTTTCAACCGCCTGCACACCTTCCTTATTTGCAAGGTGTACGATGTACAGCTTGGAGTCAAGGCTTTTTGCAAGCTGGATTGCTCTTATATCAGCCTCGCCCTCGACAAATTCAGGACGGCTCATATAGTGATACCATGCGCTTGTCTTGCCCTCTGACAGATAACGCTCTGTCAGAACGTCTATTAACTGCTTGTTCTCGGCGTGTACCGAAATCATAGCGCCGCAGGATTTTGCCTTTTCGAGTACCTTGTAGAATACGCCGTCTGTTACGCCGAAATCGTAGACCATAAATACCTTGAACGAAGATACACCGTAGTTTACAGCGTCCTCTATAGTGTCGATAAGTCCGTTTGAAACGTCCTTTACTGCAACGTGGAATGCGTAATCGACAGCCGCATCGGGAGCGCACAATGCGTCACGGCGCTTGATGGCATCGACCATCGTTTCACCGAAATCCTGTAAAATGAAGTCGAATACCGTTGTCGTACCGCCGCAGGCAGCTGCTCTTGTGCCTGCGTAGTAGTCATCGGATGAAATTGTGCCGCCGAAGGGCATTGCAAGGTGGGTATGTGCGTCAATGGCACCTGGGAGCACCATCTTGCCGCTTGCGTCTACCACCTTGTCGGCATCTGTGCCGGCATCTGCCGTTATTGCAACTATCTTGCCGTTATCCACGCACACATCGGCTTTGAATGTAGCCGTTGGTGAAACTATCGTACCGTTTTTGATTATGAGATCCATAACTTACCGTCCTTTCCCGTAATAACTGTTGCTTATCAGACCATCTTGTCTACTTCTGTCAGAACTTCGTCCAGTATTGCCATATTCTCTGCAAGCTCTTCCTCTGTGATAATGAGAGGCGGGCAGACAAATATGCAAGCCTCGTGTGAATATGTGTTGAAGCCCTTTGCCTTTAACATTCCGACTATCTTGCCCATAATGCCCTCAGGGTCCTTGCCGAAAGGAACGAGAGGCTCGTGCGTTGCCTTATCCTTTGTAAGCTCTACGCAGGAGAACAGTCCGATATAACGCACATCGCCCACGCTCTTGTGCTTTGCCTTCATATCCTCAAGGAGTGCGCCTAACTGCTTGCCACGCTCCTTGACCTTATCCATAATGTGTTCTTTTTCATAGAAGTTAAGGCACGCAACACCTGCGGCACAGCCCAGAGGATGAGCTGAATATGTAAGACCGCAGTCGAGCTTGTGCGTATCGAAGAACTCTGCAATCTTCTTGCTTACGATAACGCCGCCGAGAGGAGCGTATCCGCAGGTAACGCCCTTTGCGAAGGTTATCATATCAGGCTCGATGCCCCAGTTTTCGCAAGCAAAGTATTCGCCTGTTCTGCCCCAGCCTGCCATTACCTCATCGCAGATCATCATAATGCCGAACTCGTCGCATATCTTGCGTACACCCTGTAAGTAGCCTTTGGGCGGAATGATGATACCGTTGGAGCCTGTTACCGACTCCATTACGATAGCGGCAACCGCATCGGGATTTTCGTATATGATCTGGTCACGGAGTTGTCCGAGATAATACTCTGTAGCCTGTTCTTCGCTCTCAAAGGGGAACGGAGCGTGATACAGATAAGGATCTGTGAACTTTACGAAGCCGGGGATACCGGGTTCAAGAGTATATCTTCTGGGTTCGCCTGTCAGGTTACCTGCGCCGAATGAGCTTCCGTGATATGCACGGTATCTTGAGAATATCTTGTATCTGCCTGTAACCAGCTTTGCAATCTTTATTGCATTCTCGTTAGCGTCTGCGCCGCCTAAGGTGAAGAATACCTTGCCCATATTCTTCGGAGCTACCTTTACGACCATCTCTGCAAGCTTTGAACGGCAGTCGATAGCGTAAGCCGGGCTGATGTATGCGAGCTTTTCAGCCTGCTCCTTGATAGCATCGATAATATCCTTGTTGCCGTAGCCGACATTCAGGTTTACAAGCTGGCTTGACATATCTGCCATCTTCTTGCCGTCTGCGGTGTAGTAATAAATACCCTCCGCCTTTTCTACTACTGCGGGGTTCAGCTTGCCCTGAACGCTCCACGAATGAAGGTTGTACTTAAGTGAGGTTTCCTTTACCTCTTCTGCGTTTTTGAATCCGTATCTCATACTGTTTCTTCCTTTCTTTTATCAGAAAATACTTTTATATATCGTTTCGATTTCTTCTACTGTGGGAACTCTGGGGTTGTTCGCCGTACTTCCTGCGGCGAATGCGTCCTTTGCAAGAGTCGGTATCTTGTCCTCTGTTACTCCCTGCGAAGAAAGCAGCTTCGGAAGTCCCGTTTCGTCCGCTATTGCGGCGATAGCTTCAACAGCCGCTATACTTGCCTCCCTTACCGACAAGCCCTCGACATTCTCGCCCATCGCTATTGCGATGTCACGGAATTTTTCGGGGCAGGAGGGGCGGTTATATTCCATAACCGTGCTTAGAAGCATTGCGTTTGCGAGGCCGTGCGGAATATGGAACCACGCTCCGAGCGGCCTTGACATTGAGTGAACAAGCGCTGTCGGCGCACTGCATATTGCGATTCCGGCATATAAGGCGGCAAGGAGCATATCCTCTCTTGCCTGCTCGTTCCTGCCGTCAAGGACAGCCGGTATAAGACTCTTTGATATAAGCCTTATCGCTTCAAGCGAATACATCTTTGTCATAGGTGATGCGTTGACGTTTATGTAACTCTCTATTGCGTGGGTCAGAGCATCCATTCCGGTTTCCGCTGTCGTAAATGACGGCAATGATTTTGTTATCGCAAAGTCAAGAATCGCTACCTTCGGAATTATTCCGTCTGTCGATAACAGCATCTTTATGTTTCTGTCGGTATCTGTTATAACCGAGTATCTTGTCGCTTCACTGCCTGTGCCGGCTGTGGTCGGTATTGCGATAATGGGGAGCGACTCCTTTTCGGGAGCGGTCTTTTCGTAATCGGTCACCTTGCCGTCGTTTGTGAGCAGCATTCCGATTCCCTTCGCCGCATCAAGAGGACTTCCTCCGCCTGCCGCTACTATTACATCACAGCCGTTTTCCTTTGCAAAAGCCGCACCATCGTCAACATCCGATGTTGTCGGGTCTGAGCCTACACGGTCATATACCGCACAGGAAACGCCTGCTTTTTCGAGGCTCGATACTATAATATCAAGCACTCCGCTTTTTCTCAGCGAGCCTTTTCCGCAGACAAGCACCGCCTTTTTTCCGAAGCGTGCCGCCTGCTCTCCGACAGAGGTAACTGTACCCTTGCCGTAAATAATCGTTGGTGGTGATCTGAATACCACTGTTATACCCTCTTTCCTTCTGCTCTTGATAAAGTTTGTATTTTTATCGGGAAAAACGTCGGAGCGAAACGACCGCTATGCCGTGATACGTCCGCCCTGACGTCTTTCCCGATCGCACGAACGGTATTTAACTGCTCGTGCGATACTGAACTTACTGTATAAGTTGCTGTAGTGTTTACTTTGCGAGTGCCTTTATGACTTCTTCGATCATATTCTCGCTGAATACCTTGTAGCCTGCGTTTCTGAGATATTCTACCGCAAGCCCCTGTCCCTCGATGATCGTATCTGTGAAGGTACCGTCATATATGTGGGTGCTTCCGCAGGAGGGGCTGTCTTCTTTCATTACACAAAGGGCAACATCGTTTTCCTTTGCAAGTCTTAACGCCCCGTTTGCGCCTTTTGTGTACTGCTCGGTGCAGTCGCCGCCTACGCAGCTCATCACCTTATCGCCTGTACGCTGACAATCGGGACGTGGGGTCGGAAGACCGCCGAACACTTCGGGACATACCGGTATCAGTCTGCCCTCTTCTTTCCATTTAAGGAACTGTGGGTGCAGACACGGCGTATCACCGTCATCATAGCGGCAATGCCAGCCGAAAAGGCAACCGCTTACAAGTATTTTCTTTTCGCTCATATATACCGCCTTTCAGCTTCCGGAGTAATCCGAAACCGTGAATTACTTTGTAAACCGGCTCTTCTTGTAGCAAAGTACAAGACCTGATCTCTGATATACCTGAGCTACTTCGAGAAGCTCCATACCGCCTGCGTTGGCGTTGATAAGGTTAGAAACCCACGTTACACCGAAGTCAACGGTACCGTTGCTTACTGCAACTGTTTCAGAAACGTCACCGCCGCCGCTTACGATCTCTACGTTAAGGCCGTTATCCTTGTAGTAGCCCTTGTCAAGTGCTACATAATAGCCCATGAACTGAGCCTGCGGTAACCATTTAAGCTGAACCTTGAGGTCAGACTTCTCAACTGCTCCGCCGTCATATGTCAGATAGTCGGAAGAACGGATGTCATCAAGTGTAAGCTTAGCGAGCTTGTCTGCCGCTGTAGCATCATCAAGCTTGATGTACTGCTTAGCAAGGTCAAGTGTCTGCTGCATTGCATCTTCGTCCATCTTACCTACATCCGAAGCGGAAACCGCATTGCCCTTTGTATCTGTCGTTACAAGCTTTGCAACCTCTGAAGCCATATACTTCTGGTGGTCAGCCGATACCGATGAGCCGTACTTGAATACGATTTCTGCGGCTTCATCGGGATGCTCGCACGCATATGTCCAGCCCTTCATTGATGCGGCAACGAATGCCTTTACTGTATTGGGGTTGTTCTTTGCGAATTCCTTTGTGCAGAACAGGTTATCCTCGAGCATCGCAACACCCTCATCGTTCATATCGATGACACCGATCTCATCGCCGTAGTTATAACCGCCGTCATAGTTGTTCTTGATAAGACCAAGCTCGTTGAATGTCATTGCCGATGCCAGCGTAATAGTATCCTTATCTATCTGATCCATTGTGAAGTCCATTGTGATATAATCTGTGGGCAGGCCGTACTTTGAAAGCAGAGCCTGAATTTCGTACTCGTTGCCGAGACCCCAGTTGCCGACCTTGTTTTCGCTCGAAGCTTTCTTGATGATCTCTTCATCGCTCATAAGACCTGTGCTTTCCGAAGAACCCTCTGCGGCGCTTGAAGAAGCGTCTGCCGATGCGGCTGAGCTTTCTGCTGTGCTGCTCGATGAGGTGTCACCGGAACAAGCGGTGAACGATGCTGCAAGACAGCTTGCTGCGAGTAATGCCGCTAACACTCTTTTGTTTTTCATAATGTTTCATCCTTTCTCGTCTTTAAAACTGGTTTTAGTTTAGGTGTGTCGGTGCTATCTGAAACGTTCAGGCGATAGCCGAATTTTCGTAGAACGAGGCGCTTTTTTGTAGGCATACTGTTTTGTATGTCAAGAAAAAGCAACGAAGTAATACGGAAATTATGGCATCGGATGGGCGTTGAATGATAGTGCCGATACGCCTTATATCTGAAACCGCTCTTTTGCTTATCTTGCACGGCGGTTTTTCAGCACGATTGCCTCAACTGTGAGGAGTATGATGTACATCAGTATACCCATTACGCAGGCTATCGTTATATATGCCCACGCTGTCGGGAACTGACCCTTGACTATGTTCTCTCTTATCTGTCTGCCGACACCGATTACCTGCTCTGCGAAGTATTCGCTTACTACCGCACCGATTATACAGGACGGAACGCTTACTCTTAAAGCCGTGAATACATAGGGCAGTGAGTTCGGGAGCCTCAGCTTGAAGAACATTTTCAGCTTGCCTGAACCGTATGATGCGAACAGATCCTCCGAGAACGGTTTTACCTCCGTCAGACCTCTGTATGCGTTTACGCTCATTGAAGCTGTGCAGAATATTGTAACAGTGATTATCTTAGCCACCGTACTTCTTATATCTACCACGCCCGACAGATCCCTTGTCCAGTTGTTGATAACCGGAGCGAGTGCTACGAGCGGGATTGCATTGAATGCGGATACTATGGTCAGACCGCCCATGCCCCACTTCTTGAATACTGCACCGGCAACGCCGATGAAGTAACCGAGTATCGAGCCGAGTACAAGTCCTCCGAGCGCCACTATAAGAGTTGACGCTATCTGCGGTAACATATTTGTAAAGTTATCGCCTATGATTGAGCCTATTCTTGTCGGGAGCGGAAGGATTATCTCACCCGTTTTGAACAGTGCGTGCAGAACCTTTGTCTGCCACAGTGTGAATATCAATGCTCCGAACAGTACGGGCAGGCCGACTGTTGTTATGATGTTTTTGATTACCTTGCCTTTCAAGTACGATCAGTCCTTTCCTTACTGTGCTTTTTTCTTTGCCTTTCTTTTCGCCGGTGTTATCGCTCTTTCGATAACGCCCATAAGATAGAAGCTCAGCACGCCTATAACTGCGCTGAATATTACTATATCCCAGAATACGAATCTTGTCATCGAGCCTTTCAGCGACTGGGAGAGCATACAGCCAAGACCGTTGCCGCCCTGAAGCGTATCTACAAGGATAGATGCCGTTATCGCCATAGGTGCCGAGATTTTAAGACCCGTGAAGAAGTAGGACATTGCCGACGGGATAAGCATCTTTGTGTAAAGCTGAAACTTGCTTGCACCGTAGGATCTCATCAGCTCGTGTCTTTCACGTCCGACCGACTTGAAGCCTGCCAGCGTATTTGTCGAAACGGGGTAGAATGTGAGAATTGCGGCGATTATGATTCGTGCGCTTGATATATCGCCCGTTATCGAAAGTACGATAGGCGCCATACCGAGAATAGGTATCATCTGGATTATCATAAGATACGGGAACGCTATCTTTTCGACTATGTGCGACAGGTGCATCAGCAAAGCCAGTATGTAGCCCAGCACCATACCGATTATAAAACCGATAAGCGCTCTTGAAAGCGTTTCTGCGGCACTGGAGAAAACCAGTGTTGCTATCGTATCGCCCGAACCGGTTATCGACTTTGTATCAAAGAACGAGCCGATTATCTGGTACAGATGCGGAAGAACGTTTACGGGTGTACGCTGTGTCGCTCCTACTATAAATGCGCATATCTCCCATATCACTACAAGACCCAGCACCCATACGGCAGTTACTATGCCTTTGGAGGAAGTTATCCTTTTTATCATTTCTTAACGCTCCTTTCGGTTTTATATACCCTCGAAGCTGTTTCTTACCTTCTCTACAAGAGCGGCAAATTCGGGAGTACCTCTCATATCCGGAACTCTCGGTCTGGGAAGATTTACATCAACTATTGCCGAAAGTCTGCCGGGATGCGGTGATAAAACGCAGATTCTGTCGGACATATATACCGACTCGGATATGTTGTGTGTTACGAAAAGCACCGTCTTGTTTGTCTTTCTCCATATTGAAAGTACATCATCGTTGAGCTTTTCTCTTGTGAACTCGTCAAGTGCCGAGAACGGTTCGTCCATCAGCAGTATGTCGGGCTGTATCGCAAGCGCTCTTGCTATGCCTACTCTCTGCTGCATACCGCCCGAAAGCTGTCCGGGGTAGCTGTTTCCGAATTCCTTGAGTCCGACAAGCTCCAGTACCTGTTCGATACGACTTGCCTGCTCCTCTTTCGGAACCTTCATCATCTCAAGCGGAAGTCTTATGTTCTTTCTTACCGTTCTCCAGTCGAGAAGCACGGGGTTCTGGAACACGATACCGAACTTCTGCTCAAGTCTTGTTTCTCTCGGTGTCTTGCCGCAGACCGTAACCTCGCCTGAGGTGGGGGTCAGCAAATCCGATACTATACGAAGAAGTGTGGACTTACCGCAGCCCGAAGGGCCGAGAAGCGATATGAACTCACCTTTCTGAATATCAATGCTTACATTCTTAAGCGCCTGTACCGGATTTCCCTTGCTGTCCGAGAACACCATACTGACGTTCTTTACCGAAATCTCCGGTGCATTTACCTTTTCACTCATTTCTAAGCACTCCTTTCTTTCCCGTTTTGCAAGTCTTATCTTTTTATTCCTGCAAAACAAAACGGCACAGAAATCACTTTCTGCGCCGTTGCAAGTTTCTTTTTGTTTTATTTCACTGTTTCCTTTCGGTTTAACTGCATTATATCACGCTTAAAATCGCATTGCAATAGCATTTGTACTGAATTGTGCAGAGCGCCTAAAGAAAGACGTTTTGTTTGTGCTGTAGTTGAATTTTGCAATATTCTCTTGACAATTATGCAAAACCGTGCTATACTCTATATCAATAAACGAGATGAACACCGCCGGAGCTGTCGGGAAACAAGGGAGCTTTGGCGGTTTTTGCTATCCTAAAAGAAAAAGAGGTGAGAATATGTCAATTACAGTATCAAAGCTATGTGCAAATGCACAGGCAAATTACGTTATGAAGCTTGTTGCGGGAAAAGAGGGACTGGGGAACTACGTCCGCTGGGTGCATCTGGTTGAAAACGCTGATGTGTCACCTTTTCTTCACGGAAACGAAATGGTCTTTATGACAGGGGTCGGAATAAACGATGAAGGTCACCTGCTGAAGTTTGTCGAGGAGCTGATAGAAAAACGTTGCAGTGCGCTTGTTATCAACACAGGTAAATATATAAAAAGTATACCGCAAAGCGTAAAAGACTGCTGCGATATTAATTCCCTGCCGTTGTTTACTGTTCCGTGGGAGGTAAAGCTGATAGATATAACCTATGACTTCTGCCATAGGATAGTAACCGGCGAGGAGATAGAAACGGCGCTTGCCACCGCTCTCAGAAACCTTATATTTTCGCCGGAGAACGAGGCGGGATATAAATCGACGCTTGAACGGCGCAGTTATTTCCCGTCATCCGACTATTGCGTAGGCGTATGCGGCTTTTCTAAAACTGAGCTTGGCGACGATGAGCTGAAAAAAGCCGCCACAAGCGCCATGCAGAAGGTGCTGAATACAAGCGGAAGGCAATTCAGCTTTTTCTTTCAGGATAAAAATCTTGTGACAGTATGCCCCGACTGTAAAGAGGAGGATGTACGGAAGATTCTTTCGACATTTGATACCATTTTCAATTCAGGCGGGGAGGGAGCGACGCTCACCTGCGGCATAAGTCCGTCAAAGCAAGGGTATGCGGCTATCTCGGACGGTTACCGCAAGGCGGTAATGGCGCTCAAGGTGGCTACCCTGCACGGCGAAAACTGCGTAGGCTACAGCGATATGGGCATATACAAGCTGCTTGTACATATAAAAGATACATCGGTACTGCACGAGATATATGACGAAACGCTGGGTACGCTTGAAGAATTCGACAGCGCAAACGGCACGGATTATATGGAAACGCTCAAGCGCTATCTTGAAAATGACAGCAGTGTGCAGGAGGTCGCAAGGATTACATTCGTTCACCGCAATACAGTAAACTACAAGCTGAGAAGGATAAAGGAGATACTGGGCTGTGAGCTGAATTATGAGGACAAGCTAAGGCTTATGCTTTCATTTTTTATAAAGGAGTTTTTATAAGCTGTGCCGTAGTTTAAGTATATTGTGCGGCGGCTCATTGAAGTAGCCGGATGACGCATATATAATAAAGACACCGATAGTTTTATATGAGGACGAAAGGAAGGATATATTATGACAGCACCCTATGAAAATGCAGAATTCATCGAGCTTGGCACGATAATGCCGCCCGAAAAGTTCAGAACTGTACTCCCTGAGGACAGGGACGCACCCGGAGGCCTTACAGAGCAGAAGGTAGTTATCGAGTTCCGCCGTGACTCTCCAATCTACTCGCAGCTTTTACCGTGCTTTAGAGGAGCAATGTTCGTTTACGGCTTCTTACGCAGAGGAAAAGGGCTGAGAGCTTTATTCGGCGATAAGTATGACGAGATAAAGGAAAAGCTCAAGGTATCCCTTCACGAATGGGAGGATAAGTTCCTGCTCGACTTCTATGTCGATGATACCTATTCAAAGTCTTATTTTGTAAAGAGCGATGAGGTGCTGTATTTATTACAGCACTGCAGGAATCCGCAGATAACGAAGTTTGATTGAGTGGAAAATGAAAAACGGGCATCGGCCGCTTATGACCGATGCCTGTTTTGTTTTGCTACGCTATGCTTTGCTACGCTGCCTGTTATCCTATCGGAGTTATTCCGGTCGATACTTTGACAGATTTATATTCGCTGAACTTTGTGGTGCTGTTTTCAGTTCTGAAGGATTTTATTCTGAATGTGTAGGTTTCGTTGTCACCGAGTCCGTTAATAGTTGCGGATGTTACCGAATTGTCACGGATGATCTTTACCTGTTTCCATTTGCCGCCCCTGTATACTTCAACGATATAACCTGTAGCGACATTATTGACATTCCATCTGAGCGTTATTGCTCCGATGTTGGAGCAGCTACCCGTAAATGTTGAAACATTGGCGATTCTTGTTGTTCCGGCAAGTCTTGTGTACGGACTGTACACGGTCGATTTGCCGATGTTCCTGTATGCCTTTACCCTGAAGGTGTATGTAGTGTCGGACTTAAGCCGCTTGACTGTGAAAGCGAGGGTGGTGTTGTTCTTTGTGACTGCAATCTGCGTCCACTTTCCGCCCTTGTACTGCTCGATTATATAGCCTGTTGCGTTTGCGTTTTGACCCCACGCAAGAGCTATTGCTGACGATGAGGTTGATTTCACAACGGCATTTTTCATTGCACTGAGCGGAGTGGTGGCTTTTACGGCTGTGTAGTTGCTGTAGCTTGTCTTATAGTTTGCTGTCCTGTATGATTTCAGGCGGAATGTGTAGGGCGTACCCTCTGCAAGACCGCTTACCGCATAGCCGAGTGTCGCATTGTTCTTTGTAACGTATATCTGCTTCCATTTTCCGCTCTTGAACTGTTCGATTATGTAACCTGTAGCCGCCGTGTTTCTGCTCCAGCTCAGAACAATCGTATTCTGATTGGCTGTAGCTTTAAATGAAGAAACGTTTATTATAGGCGTTTTTACGGCAAGACGTGTATATGCACTGTATTTTTCCGTAGAACCGGACACTATGTAGGACTTTATGCGGAATGTGTAGGTCACATCGGAGCTAAGCCCCGATACTGTGTATGACGTATCGCTGTTTTTTGCGGTTTTGTAAATCTGCGTCCACTTGCCGCCCTTGTATTGTTCGAGTATATACCCCTTGTCAGATGTTCTGCTCCAGCACAGTACGGCTGACTTTTCGTTTACCGAGGATGCGTAGAAATTTGCGACCGGTGTTGCCGCATCGGCAAGAACTGTGAACGGGATATTATTTTCTGCCGCATAACTCTGAGCCGCAGATTTGTCGTAGCCTCTGATGGTAAAACCGCTTATCATCTGATCTGCCGTAACGTTGAGCTTGTGGTAGAAGCCGAGAGCCTTTGTACCTATATAGTTTACCGTTTTCGGCACTGTTATTGATTTAATGTTGATACAACCGTAGAAAGCGTTGTTTTCGATAGTCACAAGGCCTGACGGGAGAGAAACGTTTGTCAGATTTTCAGCCTTATAGAAAGCGTAGGGACTTATGGTGTATGTTTTTGCAGATACAGTAAAAGCTGTGCCGGCTTTCTTTGCCGGGTACAGCAAAAGGCCGAACATATCCTTTGTGTATAATGCGCCGTTTTCGGTGCAGTAAGCGGTGTTGCCCGATGCAACGGTTATTGACGCAATTTTCCCGCATCGGCTGAAAGCGTTGTTTCCGATTGATTTAACGCTTGCGGGGATGTTGATTTTACTGAGCGACGCACAGCTTCCGAATGCGTAATCGCCGATATATTTTACTTTTGACGGTATGGTTATATTGTCAAGAGCATCGCAGAAGTAGAAAGCATTATCTGAAATTTCTTCAAGATTTGCAGGGAGGTTTATGCTGCTGAGCGAAAGGCATTGAAAAAACGCACTGTATTCGATAGAGGTAACGGTTGACGGAAGAGTGACCTTTTCGAGTTTTAAGCAGCTTGAAAAGGTACTGTCATTTACAGCGGTTATACCGGCAGGTATAGCGATGCTCGTGAGCGAACGGCAGTAGTAAAAAGCCTGTGCGCCTATGTAGCTGACCTTTGACGGTATTTTTATCGAGGTGAGTCCCTCACAGCTGTAGAACGCCTTATCGTCAATGGTCGTAACATTTTCGGGGATAGTGACTGTTGTGAGTTTTGGACAATACGCAAAAGCACTTTTCGGTATTACTGTTATGGTGGACGGCAGCTTTACCGTTGTGAGATTATCGCAGGTGCTGAATACATATTCGCCAAGCTCGGTTATACCGTCGGGGATTGTTACCGAGGTAACGCTTGAGCCGTTGAAAGTGTTTGCGAGTTTCGTGACTTTTCTTCCGCCTATGGCAGACGGTACGACAGCTTCTCCGCCTTTTCCGATATAGCTTCCGATAGTAATGTTCCCGTCGGAGCCTATTGTGTATTCAAAGTTTCCGTCGGGGCTTTTGTAGATTGTCGCCGCACTTGCACATACTGCGCAGATAACACCCAGAGTAACGGCTGTTACCGCTACTGTGAGGCATTTTACAAATTTCATCTGTATTTCCTTCTTTCACATATAGTTGTATGGTTTATATACAAAAAAGGCATAGTTCCCCGCAGAACTATGCCGATATTACAAAAATATACAATTTTAAGCTTAATGCGAAAATATCTGTCGTTTTCATACTGTTCCCCTGACAAAAGCTTTCGTTATTAAACTTTTCTTTCCAAAGGAAGTATAGCATAAATGCGGATATTTGTCAATAAGCAGGCAAAGCCGTGTAAGCCTTACTGGTCAAGCCTGAAATGCACGGGTATGCCGTTTCGGTAATCTATCTTCGGCTCGCCCTGTATAAGAGGCAGGAAGTAATTCAGTGCGTCTATCGTAACGTTGTTTCCCTCGGGGGTTATCCATTCCTTCGGGAAGTATTTAGCCTTGTTTGCACATTCTCTTACGTCAAGCGGAGCAATCCCTACACGGTAAGGATTGTTGCTGATTCGTCTGAATCCCATCATCACGCCGCTGCCGCCGTATTTGAGTGCCTCGTTCACAGCCGCCGCACCTATTCTCCACGCTTCGTCAAGGTCGGTGAGAGAGGCTATATGCGAGCCGCATCTCTGCATTACATTAAGCTCTATCGAACGCACCTTGCAGCCCATATGGTCACGGGTAAGCTCTTCAAGATATTTTCCGACACCCGACAGATATTTATGACCGAATGCGTCGGTGGCTTCCGAGCGGCTCGCAAGGCAGTCTATGCCCTCCGAAACGGCAACGATAACAGCCTTGTATCTTTCGGATATTTTTTTCACGTCCTCAAGGTAACGCTCCTGCGAAAAGTCGCTTTCGGGAAGGTAGATAAGGTGTGGTGCGGGTTCGCCGTTTGCACGCAGTACGCAGGACGATGCCGTGAGCCAGCCTGCGTCACGTCCCATTATTTCTACTATCGTAACGGACGGAATGGAGTATACCCTGCTGTCACGGATGATTTCCTGCAGTGTTGTAGCAACGTATTTTGCCGCAGAGCCGAAACCGGGAGTATGGTCGGTAAGCGGTAAATCGTTGTCTATCGTTTTCGGCACGCCGACAACCTTTATATCAATGTGGTTTTCTCTGAAATAAGCGTCCAGCTTCATTACTGTATCCATCGAATCGTTGCCGCCGATATAGAAAAAAGCCTTTATATCATACTTTGCGAAGGTCTGCGTGATACGCTTGTAGTCGCTGTCATCGTCACTGCTGTTTTTCAGCTTGAAACGGCACGAGCCAAGCACCGTCGAGGGAGTGCGCTTCAGTAACTGCTTGTCGTTTTCTGTGATAAGCACTTCCTTGAGGTCGATGAGGTTATCGTTCAGTATACCCTCTATACCGTTCAGCGAGCCGTATATTCTGCCAATCTCGTTATACTTCTCCGCCTCGTCAAAAACTCCGCACAGCGATGAATTTATCGCCGCCGTAGGACCGCCCGACTGTGCAATAGCTATATTCATTATCTTTTCTCCGTTTCGTCTTTTGCATTACCGCAAGATTTCCGGTGATTATTGTACCATTATAACGACAATTTTACAACCGGAAAACCGAAAACGGCTTGAATTTTGTAGCTTTAGCTAAAGCGGCTGTCAATGATAACCTTTACATAGTCCGAAATATGAGATGCTGTGTAACGGCGTTACATAATGTTAAGGTAATATTCATTAATTGTTTTCCGAAAGCCCGAAGCTGACCGACAGTGCATTATCGACCTTGTTCATCGCTCCCTCGTCAAGCTCGCCCATACGTTCCTTGAGCCTTTGTTTATCAAGCGTTCTTACCTGTTCGAGCAGGACAATCGAATCCTTCGCAAGACCGCAACGGTCGGCATTTATCGAAATGTGGGTCGGAAGCCGTGATTTATCCTTCTGACTGGTTATTGCGGCGGCGATAACTGTAGGGCTGTGGCGGTTTCCGACATCGTTCTGGACTATAAGTACGGGGCGCATACCGCCTTGTTCGCTTCCTACCACGGGGCTAAGATCTGCGTAATATATCTCTCCTCTTTTTACAAACATGGTTTTCTTCCTTTCTGTTCGTATGCGATGCTTTGAACGTATCTGATGTACACGGTTATTTTTAACCGTCTGCACGGAATTATACAGCAACTGACCGTTTGTAAGGCGGTCGGTTTATATAGTATATTATTACAGTCGGATTTTGGTGAAATTGCTCGTTTTCGGGTAAATAACTGTTGATTATCGGTCGGCGTTAATGTATAATAGTATATACATATTTTTTCTGACGGAGGTAAATATGAATAAAAAAATCAAGATAACACTGTGTGCGGTGCTGTGTGCGTCAATGCTTGCAGGCTGTGCGGATAACAGCGCAAGCGGCGGGTCTGCCGTATCATCGGACAGCTCGTCCGATACACAGACAACATCATCTGTATCTGAATCGACCGACAGCAGTTCGGATACATCATCTGAAACAAGCAGCATAGATGAAAGCAAGCTCACCGAGGAGCAGATATATGACAATATGGTCGAAAGGTCGCTTATGGATCTCGGAAACCTTGAAAGAATGTCGAAGTTTATCGGAAAGCTCGAAAGCAAGCAGGAGGTAACTATAGCCTTCATCGGCGGAAGCATCACCGAGGGTCTTACGGCAGGACCTGAAAAGTGCTGGGCAAAGCTGACGTATGACCGCCTTTGTGAAAAATATCCCGATACAAAGATAAACTATGTAAACGCAGGACTCAGCGGAACGCCGAGCGTACTCGGAAACATCCGTCTTCAGCGTGATGTGCTTGATCATAAGCCGGATATGGTGTTTGTCGAGTTTGCGGTAAATGACGGAAACGATCAGATATACAAGGACAGCTATGACGCAATGGTAAGAAAAATTCTCTCGCAGGAAAATCAGCCTGCCGTTGCGCTGTATTTCACCGTTATAAAGAGCGGACACACCTGCGAGGAATATATGTCACAGGTCGGAAAGGCTTACGGTCTGCCTATGGTGTCGCTGAACAACGTACTTTCCCACGAGTTTGAAACGGGCAGAATGAAGTGGGAGGATTATTCCGATGACGAATCCCACCCGAACGAGTGGGGTCACAAGATGACAGCCGACCTTATTATGAATATGTTTGACAAAGCGACCGAGAAGATAAAGACAATGGGAGATGTAACGATCTCTCCCCTGCCGGATACATGGGTATATTCCGACAGATTTGCTGATATGACATTCATCGACAGAACTCATTCTTCCGACAAGCTGAAAATATCGTCGACAGGTACGTTTGACACTGAAAAGGAAACACTGACGAGCTTCCCTGACGGCTGGAGCTACAAGGGCAAACCGTCAGAATGTGAGCCTATGGAATTTGAATTCACGGGTAAGAATCTTATGCTTGTCTATAAGTGTGCAAACAGCAAGGTCTACGGCTCCCTTGAATTTACCGTTGACGGCGAGAAGTATACGACTATAGCCACAAGCGCAAGCGACGGCTGGAACAATCCCGTTGCAACTCTTGCATATTCAGGTGCGGAGGGAGCGCATAAGGTCAGCATAAAGCCTGTTACACAGAGCGGCGAGGATAAGATGACATATGTCGAAATTCTCGGCTTCGGTGTTGCATAAGAGTGCGGCAAGATGGAATGGTTTAATCTCACAGGGCTGATATTTGTCGTTGTCCTGCTGATACCGAATATAATCTATGCGGTGACAAACAAGGACGGCTTTGCCGACAATTATCATAACAAGTTTATCGAAGCAGGTGAGCAGATAGGCAGGTTCGGCTGTTTCATACTTATGTTCATTCAGCTCCCGTTTGTGACGCTCGGTTATATATATGACGGCGCACAGACGCTGTACCTTATACTCGGCATAGTTCTGCTTGCACTCTACTGCGGCGGCTGGATAGTATTCCGCAAGGGAAACTGCATGGCAAAGGCACTGACATTATCAATTCTGCCGTCTGTGCTTTTCCTTGAAAGCGGTATACTGACACTGAACATTCCGCTTATTGTACTGTCGGTTGTGTTCGCAATATGTCATATAACTATAAGTTGCAAGAATACAGCCGTTAATAAACAATAATACTTAAACGGTCATCTTCGGGTGACCGTTTCGGTTTGAAATAAGACACTTCTGTTACAAAAAACAGTGAATTATGGTTTTTTCAGGGGAAATTTGCAGATGCAGTGAAAACATTTTTGAGAAAAGACGGTATATTTCCTGAGAAAAAAGGTAGCAAAGTGATCTTTTTTATGTTATAATAACCTCAGACACAAAATCCGCCGATAGCGGATCTTGCCGTGCAAAAGCACGGTCGGCGGCGCACCGCCGGTCTGAGAACATTTTAACATAAAAGCTTTTGCCGAAAGGCAAAAGACGGCGTACCGCAGACTTGATATTATTATATACATGAAAGGATGCTTTTTACATTGAAAAGATCAATGAGAATCGGAACAAAAATAACGGTTATTTCGTGTATTGCCGCCGTTATGGCCGCAATATCCATGGCGCTTGTCACGATAATCGTGTTTATGTCATTTGTCAGAACCATACAGGAGGACGAAACGGCAACAGGTATAAACGTACTTGCCGCTGAGGTCGAGGGCGACATTGACGAAATGGGCGATGTGGCTGAGCTGTTCGTTGCAAGCTCTGACGGTCAGACAAGCAATACGGACTATGACAGCTTCTGGACTGCCAACAAGCCTAATGCCAACAGCTATGCGGCTTATATAAACGGCGGGGCTGTGGCATGGAGCAGTGAGGGCTTTCCGCTCGGCAAAAGCGCTGTAGAGCGCATTACGAACGGTGAAATAAAGGGCATTATGGCTGACGGCGATAAGCTGTATACGGTATACGGTCTTAAGGTAGAGAACGGCGCACTGGTTGTCTGCATAGATCTGAACGGCTCGGAATATGTCGATTCCGTCAAGGCAAAGACCGGTGCAGAGCTTACGCTGTTCTGCGGCGACACACGTTACAATACTACGCTGATAAATTCCTCCGGTGAACGAAACATAGGAACTCAGATGGACGGCGGTATCTGGCAGCAGGTACAGGGCAATAATATATATATCGGAAAAACGGTTATCGGCGGTACGAATTATTATGTCAACTATACGCCGATGGTCGATTACAGCGGCGAGGTGGTAGGTGCTTATTTTGCAGGCTATACAACAGCCGAGGCGGACGGAGAGCTGATAAAGTCTATACTGGTTTCGCTGGGAGTGCTTATTATTGTATGCAGCGGTATAGCGGTGCTGTTGTTCAGAGTAATGAAGAAGCTGGTGCGTAAGCCTGTAGCAGAAGTCGTAAATATCTGCGGACAGCTCCGCTCAGGCAAGCTTAACGCTCCGGATTCCGCTTTCAGATTCAGCGGCGATGAAATGGGTGATATTGCCGAAAATCTTACTGAAGCAAAGCACACGCTGAGCAGCTACGTTGACGATATTTCACGAGTGTTGTCACAGATGGGTACAGGCGACTTTTCTGCACAGCCTTCAATGGAATATGTCGGCAGCTTTGAGGAGATAAACCGCTCGTTCCGCAGTATAAAGGAAACGCTGAGCAACGTTATTCTCAGTATGAATTCTTCTGCAAGCAATGTTACGGCAGGCTCACAGCAGATGGCTGACGGTTCGCAGATACTGGCAGAGGGTACAACAAATCAGGCAACTGCGGTAGATAAACTGTCTTCGACAATTTCGGGAATATCCGACCATATCAGCAAAACTGCGGAGAACTCCGGCAGGGCAAGCGGACTTTCCGACAACTGTGCACAGCAGATGATGCAGCAGAGTGAAGATATGGAGCGTCTGCTTGAAGCTATGGATAAGATACAGAAGCAATCCGAGGCTATCTCACAGGTTATCACGTCCATTGAGGATATTGCATTCCAGACCAACATACTCGCACTCAATGCGGCTATCGAGGCCGCCAGGGCAGGCGAGGCAGGCAAGGGATTTGCGGTCGTAGCGGACGAGGTACGGAATCTTGCGTCCAAGTCGGCAGAATTTGCAAACAGCACCCGTAATCTGATAGCCTCTACCATAGAGGCAGTGGATAATGGCTCGGATATAGCAAAGCAGACCGCAGAAACGCTTCGTCAGGTAACGGAGCTTTCTCAGGAAAGCGCAAAGCTCGTTGCGGATATTTCTGTTGCCGCAGAAGAACAGGCGAATGCTGTTCGTCAGGTGACCGCAGGAATAGATCAGATTTCCCGTGTCATTGCGACAAATTCCGCAACAGCAGAGGAAACAGCCGCTTCCTGCGAGGAGCTTTCCGCACAGGCAAGACTGCTTAACGAGCAGGTCGAGAAGCTGCATGTCTGAGTCTTATGAGCGGACTTTTTCTGCAAGCTGAATAGAATATCGCTTACTGAACGGTCATCTTCGGGTGACCGTTTTTCTGTCCTATAAACAGTACAGCTTGCTTTTAAAGCATTGACCTAAGGCGGAAAAGCTACTATAATATCATTAGATTACTTTAAAAGGAGCAAGGAATATGGAAATACTTATTATAATAACGCTTGTTGCGTGCGTAGTGTCGGTGATAATATCGGTAATAACGCTTCTTACGCAGAAAAGGCTTGCCGAAAATATCGGCGTGAACAAGATAACGGACGAGCAGACCGCAAAACAGCTTGAAATGCTTGCCGAGCGTACCGCACAGCTTTCGGCAAAATTCGATACGGCGCAGGCAAACCGTGTAAGCGGCGAATCGGTGCTAAGGACCGAGCTTGTGAACCTTGTGACAAATCTCGGAAACACGCTTACCGATACACAAAAGCAGAACTCCGACGGAACAGCAAGGCTGCTGTCGCAGTTTGAACAGCGTCTTCAGAGCATTGAGCAGAGGAATGCCGCCGATATGCAGAATATGCGTAACGAAATGGCGGTACAGCTTGGAAACATAAATGCGAATACCAAAAATCAGCTTGAAGAAATGCGTGGAATGGTAGGAGAAAAGCTACAGACCACGCTTGATGATAAGATAAGCCGTTCATTTGCGACCGTCAGCGAACAGCTTAACAAGGTGTACAGCGGACTGGGCGAAATGCAGAGCCTTGCCGCAGGGGTAGGCGACCTTAAAAAAGTTCTGTCCAATGTAAAGAACAGAGGTATACTCGGAGAGATGCAGCTTGGAGCCATTCTTGCGGATATTCTCGCTCCCGAACAGTATGATACCGAGGTCGCTGTAGCTCCCGACAGCCGTAATCACGTTGAGTGTGCGGTAAAGCTGCCGGGCAAGAATGATGACACGGTGTATCTTCCGATTGACTCAAAATTCCCCGGCGACACCTACACAGCCCTTTGCAACGCTTATGACAGCGGAGATAAGGTAATGATTGAAGAAGCGTCAAAGGCGCTTGTTGTAGCGATAAAGAAATGTGCGAAGGATATTCACGATAAATATATCTGTCCTCCGTACACGACCAACTTTGCGGTAATGTTCCTGCCGTTTGAGGGACTGTATGCCGAGGTCGTAAAGCTCGGACTGGTGGAGGAGTTACAGCGTAACTACGGGGTGAGCATAGCAGGCCCTACCACAATGTCCGCATTGCTGAACTCGCTGTATATGGGCTTCCGTACTCTTGCCGTGCAGAAGCGAAGCAGTGAGGTATGGAAGATACTGAGCAGTGTAAAGAAAGAATTTGAAACTTTTGAAGATGTGCTGACAAAGACCAAGAAGCATTTACAGCAGGTTGACAGCGATCTTGAAACGCTTGTCGGAGTAAGGACAAGAGCGATAAACAAACAGCTTACGAGCGTCGGCGAGGATAGTACGGCGCAGATAGGCACGGAAGAATAAGAAAGACCGCCGCAGAGCATTTGCAGTGATTCCCGGCGGTGTTTTCATATCATCTCCCAATCCGCCGGAATGCAGTCGCCCATTTCGTGACATACTGATATAAAGTCAGCCTTTATCGCAAAAACAAAAACTCTCGTAATGAAAACACGAAATCTCTCGGGTTAAAAAGTCGAAATCTCACGGGTTGAAAACTTAAAATCTCTCGTAATGATATTGCAAAATCTCTCGTAATATGTTATATTATTTATATAGCTTACGAAAGGAGCGGAATATGCGTAACGATAAATACAGACCCAGACTGATAGATAAGAAAATAGACGAATACCTTAAGGCGTTCGGAGCGGTGTGCGTTGAGGGTGCTAAGTGGTGCGGCAAGACGTGGACATCGGCGTTTCACGCTGAAAGTCAGATATTGATAGGCAACCCCGAAAATAACTTTCAGAACAGAAAGCTTGCCGAAATGTCGCCCGAACTCATACTCGGCGGTGAAACTCCCCGACTTATAGATGAATGGCAGGAAGTGCCGCCGATATGGGACGCTGTGCGTTATGAGGTTGATAAACGTGCCGAAAAGGGACAGTTTATATTAACAGGCTCGGCAACGCCTAACCACAAAGGCATTATGCACAGCGGCGCAGGCAGGATAGCCAAGATAAGAATGCGTCCGATGTCGCTGTATGAATCGGGTGATTCGTCGGGTAAAATATCTCTTAAAAGTATAGCGGACGGCACAATGCAGGCTGAAATGACCGGAGAAGTGGAGCTTATGGAGCTTTTCCGCCTTATAGTCAGAGGCGGCTGGCCGGGTAATATAAGCATTCCGCTGAAACAAGCAATGCTGATTCCCGATGAATATCTGAATGCGGTTATAGATGACGATGCGTTCCGCATAGACGGCGTGAAGCGGAATACTCAGAAAATGCGTTTACTGCTTAAATCGCTTGCGAGAAACGAAAGCACGACCGCAACGAATAAAAAGCTGAAAAACGATATATCTCAGACGGATAACGAGGACATCAGCGTTGACACGGTAGCCGAATATCTTGATATATTCGAGCGGCTTTTCATTACCGATAATCAGTTGCCGTTTTCATCAAATATACGCTCATCGGTTCGGGTAAAGCAGGCGGTAAAGCGGCATTTTGTCGATCCGTCGCTTGCGTGTGCATTGCTTGGCGCTACTCCCGAAAGACTGCTGGGCGATCTTGAATGCGCCGGCTTTATGTTTGAGGCACTGTGTGAGCGTGACCTGAGGATATATGCTGATGTAAATGATGGTGTGCTGTATCACTATCAGGACTATTCGGGCAAGGAAATTGATGCCGTTATAGAATATCCGGACGGTGAGTGGCTCGCAATAGAAATCAAGCTCGGCTCAAATCAGATAGATGCCGCCGCCGAAAATCTTATATCAATAAGCGATGCTATAAAAAGCGAAAACGGCAGAGCGCCGAAAACGTTATGCGTCGTATGTGGCTTGTCAAACGCCGCCTACAAGCGCCCCGACGGCGTATACATCGTCCCAATCACCGCCCTGAAAGACTAAAATACCGACCAAATAAAAAACACCGCCGGAACATCACATCCCGGCGGTATTTTCATATATCAAGTTTTATGAAGGACAATAGTATTATACACTCAGTCAACCTTAGGCATACGATCCATGCTGACTTTAAGTTCCTCGTCTGTGGGAATGTAGTCGCTCATTTCGTGATCGTTGAACTTCTGGTATGCGACCATATCAAAGTAGCCTGTGCCTGTAAGACCGAAGAGAATAGTCTTTTCTTCGCCTGTTTCCTTGCACTTCATAGCCTCGTCTATCGCAACTCTGATTGCGTGGCTGCTCTCGGGAGCTGGGAGGATACCCTCTGTTCTTGCGAACTGTTCGGCGGCGGCGAATACGCTTGTCTGCTCAACCGAGCGTGCTGTCATATATCCATCGTGGTAGAGCTGTGAAAGAACACTGCTCATGCCGTGGTAGCGCAGACCGCCTGCGTGGTTTGCAGATGGAATGAACGTACTGCCGAGCGTGTACATCTTAGCGAGCGGGCAAACTGCGCCTGTGTCGCAGAAGTCGTAAGCATAAACGCCTCTTGTGAGCGAGGGGCAGGACGCAGGCTCAACGGCGATGAACTCATAGTCGGCTTCGCCACGGAGCTTTTCGCCCATAAAGGGAGAGATAAGACCGCCGAGGTTAGATCCGCCACCTGCACAGCCGATGATCATATCGGGCTTTATGCCGTACTTTTCGCAAGCAGTCTTTGTTTCAAGACCGATAACCGTCTGGTGCAGAAGTACCTGCGACAGCACCGAGCCGAGAACATATCTGTAGCCCTCGTGCGTTGTTGCACATTCAACTGCTTCGGAAATCGCACAGCCGAGCGAGCCTGTCGTGCCGGGGAATTCTGCGTTTATCTTCTTTCCTACCTCTGTTTCCATTGAGGGAGAGGGGGTAACGTTTGCGCCGTAGGTTCTCATAACCTCACGTCTGAAGGGCTTCTGCTCGTATGAGCATTTAACCATAAATACCTTGCAGTCAAGTCCGAGATATGCGCAAGCCATTGAAAGCGCTGTGCCCCACTGACCTGCACCTGTTTCTGTTGTAACACCCTTCAAGCCCTGCTTCTTGGCGTAATAAGCCTGAGCAATCGCACTGTTCAGCTTGTGCGAACCGCTTGTGTTGTTGCCCTCGAATTTGTAGTATATCTTGGCAGGTGTACCGAGTGCCTTTTCAAGACAATATGCTCTTACTAAGGGGGCAGGTCTGTACATCTTGTAGAAGTCGATTATCTCCTGGGGAATGTCGATGTAGGGAGTTGTATCGTCAAGCTCCTGCTTTGCAAGCTCTGTACAGAATACGTGGCTCAGTTCCTCGAGCGTACAGGGCTGATGTGTTGCAGGGTTTAACAGCGGAGCAGGCTTGTTCTTCATATCTGCTCTTACGTTGTACCACTGACGGGGAAGCTCGTTTTCTTCAAGATAAATTTTGTACGGGATTTCTCTGTTTGCCATAATAATTTTCCTTTCTACGAGGCGGCTGTGAGCCGCTTCATATTCCGGCGGCGAAGCGCCGCTCCATATTCCGCCTTTGATTTGCTTTCTGCTAATGGGACTGTAAGCGTAACGGCGGGGATAAAACATGGTGTGTTTTGAACGATTTGTTTTGTTGTTATGAAATAATCCGCATAACGAGGATAACAAAACATTGTGTGCTTTACCGTGCCGTTTAGCCTTTCCGAAAGCTGTTTTGGCGGAGTGCTTAAGTTCTTCGTGGAACATTCCACTGTCCGACAGCCTGTATCTTATTCAGCAACGCATTATGTCGGCTATGCCCTGCTGTCATGCCATATGCCATGATGATAGCTTCAACGTAGAGATTGAATGTCCGGGAAAACAAAAAACTCCCGTCCCAGTTGGGACAGGAGTATAGTTTACCTGCGGTACCACCCAAATTACCGTATAATAAAATACGGTCACTCGCTACACATACTATCATATGTGCGACCTGTAACGGAGGTATCCGTCGCCCCTAAAATATCATAAACTGATATTCTCGGTTTGCCCTCGTGAGTCCATTCACAAGCGTATGTATCATTGCCTTTACACCGACCGGCAACTCTCTGTCATACAGTGACGGGTGCTACTACTCTCACTCATAGGTTTAACATATTCTGTGTTCATTATATCCGCTGTAAAACCGTTTGTCAAGTGTTTTTTTGAAATTTCCTTAAATTTTTTCAAATCCTCCGATATTACTATGTTGAATAGCCCGTTATGAAATAAAGCAATACAGCGTTGCACAATAGACTAAACCGCCTTGATAGCTTAAAATACCTTGTGCATTTTACCGATTGAAACAGGACGGACAATATAGTATAATTGCTTAGCAATAAATTAATAAGAAGTCACATTCAGAGATGCGGCGGTATCGCATAAAATTATAGCCATAACATACAAGGCACGCTATCTTCTATTCCCGCCGTTACGCAAACGATTCACACAGCAGAAAGTATATTAAAGGCGGAATATGGAGCGGCACATTGCCGCCCGCCGTCACGCAAACGATTCCAATATCAGAAAGTTGATTAAAGGCGGAATATGAAGCGGCACATTGCCGCCCGCCGTTACGCAAACAATCTCGCTAATACAAAGTCGGTAAAAGGAGGAAAATGTTTATATGTCAGCAGTAAAAGACCTTACAAAAGGCTCACCTATGAAGCTCATACTCGGATTTATGCTCCCTATGCTGTTAGGACTTCTCTTTCAGCAGTTCTACAATATGGTCGATACTATAGTCGTCGGACAGTTCCTCGGTGTAAACGCACTCGCAGGAGTAGGCTCGACAGGCTCGGTGAACTTCCTTGTTCTCGGCTTCTGCATGGGTGTATGCGCAGGCTTTGCAATACCCGTTGCGCAGAAATTCGGAGAGAAGGATTTTGACGGTCTGCGTAAGTTTGTCGGCAATACGATATGGCTCGGCATAGGCTTCGCCGCAGTAATGACAACGGCGACCTGCCTGCTTTGCGGAAATATCCTCCACTGGATGAATACACCCGACACGGTTTTTAAAGAGGCGTATGACTATATCTTCGTGATTTTCTTAGGCATACCCGTAACGTTCCTCTACAATATCCTTTCGGGATTTATCCGCTCGCTCGGCGATTCAAAGTCGCCCGTTGTCATTCTTATAATTTCAAGCATACTCAATGTCGGCCTTGATTTGCTGTTCATTCTGGTGTTTGATATGGGCGTAGCCGGTGCAGGCTGGGCTACCGTCCTTGCACAGCTTATATCCGGTATCGCCTGCCTTGTATATATGATAAAGCGCTTTGATATTCTGCACTTATCGAGGAAAGATTTAAAACCCGACGCTTATTCAATGAGCAGACTTTGCGCTATGGGAGTGCCTATGGGACTTCAATATTCCATTACCGCTATCGGAAGTATTCTTTTACAGTCGGCGGTAAACTCGCTCGGTGAAACCTATATGGCGGCTGTCACCGCAGGAAGCAAGGTAACGCAGTTCCTGTGCTGTCCGTTTGACGCAATGGGTTCTACAATGGCTACCTACTGCGGTCAGAACGTAGGCGCTGGCAGGGTCGACCGTATTGAAAGCGGCGTTAAGAAATGCTCGATGCTCGGCATAGCCTATGCGATAATCGCTCTTATCGTGATAATACCGTTCGGCGGCGAATTTTCAAAGCTGTTTATAGACGGCACACAGACCGAGATACTCGACCTTGCAAAGCAGTTTCTGTTGATAAACGTGGCATTCTACATTCCGCTTGCATTCGTAAACATTATCCGCTTTTCGATACAGGGACTTGGCAACAGCCAGCTTGCCGTTTTTGCCGGAGTATTCGAGATGATAGCAAGAGGCGGTGTGGCACTGGGACTTGTTCCCGCTTTCGGATATGTCGCCGTATGTCTTGCCAGCCCTGCGGCATGGGTGCTTGCCGATTTGTTCCTCTTCCCTGCGTTCTTCCATTCTGTGAAGATACTTAAAAACAGATTCCCGTCATCATCTGCGACAGCGGAAAAAACCGATACGGAAAGCTGAATAAATAATGCGGTCACGATTCGCTTTGGAACGTGACCGCATTTTCTGTTATCTTTATCTTCTTGCATTACCTCTTATGATAACGCCTATGATATAAGGACCTGTGTTGCTGGCAACAGCCGCACCGGCTATACTCTGCATTTCGGGAGGCCTGCCGACCTTTGCGCTGTACTGCTTTATAAATTCGTCCTCAAGCGCTGTGACACTGGTACGCAGTATTTCCCACGGTGTTTCGGGAACGGCTCTGCCTGAAATATACTGGACAGCATCTGCTATTGCATTCTTTTCTCCACGGCTCTTTTTTACTACCTCGCTTTCGCCGTCTATGAGCGAAATGAGCGGTTTAAGCCCCATAAGCTCGCCTAAGAAAGCCGCTGCGGCGTTTATTCTTCCCGACTTTTTCATATGGCGCAGATTGAAGCCGATTATGTAGATCTCGCAGTTATTGAACATATCGGTAAGATATGCCACAACGTTGTCAACGCTCTGTCCTGCAATCAGCTTTTTTGCCGCTTCGATTACAGGATAACCGTAGCCGAGAGAATAACAGTGGCTGTCGATTATCTCAATACGCATCTTTGCCATTTCGGGATGCTCCTCAAGCAGATTCTTCCTTGCAAGCAGTGCGTTTTCATAAGTCTTTGAGCCTGTCGAATTTATAAGCACCATAATGACAGCGTCATAGCCCTCGTTATAGTAATGCTCAAACTTTTCCGCAAAGCGTATCTCAGTTATCTGTGAGGTCTTGGGGAGAAATTCCGACTTGTCTATCATCTCAAGAAATTCGGGAGCGGTAAAATCAACACGTTCCCTAAGGCTTTCGTCGCCAAGTGTAATGTCGAACGGCATAATGTCAATGCCGTATTTCTTTTCGTCCTCGGGGGTAATGTCGCTTGCGCTGTCGGTGATAAGTTTTACTTTCATCGTTTTGTTTTCCTTTCGGTTTGTCTGCTTTATTCGGCTTTGCTCCAGTCGTATTTTGTAAGCGAACCGTAGTTCTGAAGTTCGGGGAAGCCCCACTGCCTCAGCACCTCGTATGCGCCTATCGCCACACTGTTGGAAAGATTAAGACTTCTCATATTACTGCCCATAGGTATCCTTACGCAGTGCTGTTTATTGTGAAATAACAGCTCCTCGGGAAGCCCCTTGTCCTCTCTGCCGAACACTATATAAGTTTTATCTTTATACTCTGCATCGCAGTAAGTATTTCTGCCTTTTGTGGTGAAGTAGAAGAATTCACCGTCCTTATTTCTCTCAAAGAAATCGTCAAGCCCGTCATAATAGGTTATATCAAGATAATGCCAGTAGTCAAGCCCTGCGTGCTTCAGCTTTTTATCGTCTATCTGAAAGCCCATAGGCTTCACTATATGCAGTCTTGCCCCCGTAACCGCACAGGTACGGGCTATATTACCCGTGTTCTGCGGTATCTGCGGTTCGACAAGTACAATATTCAGTTCCATCGAAAAATCATTCCTTATAGATTTTTAAGCCGTACAGCCTGTTTGCCGCAGATAAAGAAGCAAGCGGTTCTCCGACTTTTTCCGCTGTATCGTTTGTTATGCTTTTACGCTCTTCGTCGGTTATGCTTTCGTCAAGCCTTACGATTATGCCCGTGTCGCCGCCAGATTTCAAAAGCTCTGCCGCCTTTTTGACCGTTTCTTCGGAATTGTCGCTTATAACTATGTCTGTGCTGTCAGACAGCAGGCTTTTTTCGGCTTTCGGACATCTGTTTGCAAATTCGGCGGCAAAGGTAAAGCTGTCGGAAGCTTCCTTCCACGACATACCGAAATAGAAGGCAGGCTTGAAGCCCTTTTCGTTTATTATGCTGTCTGCACTTGCGTCAAAGTAGTAGTATTCGCCGTCCAGCTTCGCAAAATTTACTGTGTGTCCCTCGTTTTTGCTGTTATTTGTGCCGTTTGCCGAAGCTGTTTCTATACCTGCCATATTGAAAAGCATAGTGACCGTATCCGCATATCCGTCACATATCGCCTTGCCGTCAATAAGCAGGTCGGCTATCGGAACGTTTCTTGTGCTGTAGCCGTCAGTAATATATACCGAGTTCTCCGCAACGTAATTATACAGATACTGTGCTTTCTTTCTGTCTGTATTACACTCCTGCGGAATTGACGCTACTACCGATTTTGCCTTTTCATAGGCGGCTTCACGGCGGGATGTATATTCCTCGCCGAGCGTTTCAAGCTGTATATGATGATAGCGTTTTCCTGCGAACTGTTCAACGTTTCCGGTCAGCTTGCTGTTTGTCGTGTAATTATGTGCAACAAACGGACTGTCACAGCTTAAAAAGGTTATAACATATTCAAGCTCCTGCAACCTGTCATAACTGCCGTCGAATACATCTTCTGGCAGGAATATATCGCTGTAGCCGTTTTCGCTTGCGTACATAAACGCATTGTAGATATACGTTTCGTTCTCGTCAAGCTGTGCCTTGAAATATCCCGTCATAGTGTCGGAGTATTTCGAGCTGTAGCCAAGCACTTCCTCCTTGCCGAGCGATATTGTGCCGTCTGCGGCAACAGAAGCATCATTGCCGAAGTAATACAGCGTGTTGCTTGACGTTATATCGAGCAGCGGAAGTATGTATATCGCACCGACAACTGCTGCGGCAGGTATCACGACCGCCGCCGCTACAGTGCCTATGACCTTACCCTTGCCCATTACAGCTCAGCCTCGGCATGACGTGTGACGTGACAGCCTATATTCACTGCAACGGGAAGCCCTGCAATATGCGTCGGGTGCTGTTCGATGTTTACATACAGCGCCGTCACAGTACCGCCGAAGCCCTGAGGGCCTATTCCGAGCTTGTTTATCTTTTCGAGCATTTCGCTCTCCATATCCGCATAAAGCGGCTTGGGGTTTCTTATTTTAAGATCCCTGCAAAGAGCCTTTTTCGCAAGTATGGCAGACAGCTCAAAGTCGCCGCCGATACCGACGCCCACCGTTATAGGAGGACACGGGTTGCTTCCTGCCTTTGATACCGTTTCAACGACAAAGTTCACTATATCCTCTCTTGTTGCAGAGGGGGTGAACATTTTAAGCGCACTCATATTCTCACTGCCGAAGCCTTTCGGCGCTACCATTATATGCACCTTGTCGCCCGGTACAATGCTTGTATGTACTATGGCAGGGGTATTGTTGTTTGTGTTCTTACGCTCAAGCGGATCTTCGACCACCGATAAACGCAGCTTGCCGTTCACATATCCGTTTGCAACGCCCTCGTTTATTGCATCTGTGAGATTTCCTCCCGTGAAATGCACGTCCTGTCCGACTTCAAGGAATATCACAGCCATTCCGGTATCCTGACATATCGGCACTTCAAGCTCCTTCGCACAGTCGATATTCCTTACAATATCGCCAAGCACCTGCTTTGACAGCGGACTTTTTTCGCAGCCGATACATGAATTTATCTTCTCTTTCATTCCGTCGGGCAGATAAAGGTTTGCCTTTACGCAAAGTTCTTCAACTGTCTTTTTAACAAGCTCAACGCTTATCTCACGCATGAATATTCCCTCCGTTTATATTGCTTTTGATATTACTGACTGTATTAAGATTATATTACCGTGCCGTTTACGATGACCATATCCGGAGTATCGCATACGGATAACGGATCGCCCGAAAAGATAACTATATCTGCGTCCTTGCCGACTTCTATACTGCCTACCCTGTCTGCAATTCCCGTTATCACGGCAGGATATATAGTAATTGCCTTCAGCGCTTCATCTCTGTCAAGACCGCCTCTTACCGCAAGCCCTGCCGAGAGCGGCAGATACTGCTCGGGTACAACGGGGTGGTCGGTGCATATACACATAGGCACGCCTGCCTTGTTCAGTATGCCTGCCGTTTCTATCGTATGATTACGAAGCTCAGGCTTACAGCGCTCGCTGATGACAGGTCCTACTATCGTCCGTGCGTTATCCTCAAGAAGCTCGTCGGCTATAAGGTGACCCTCTGTTGCGTGGATGATGACATAATCTATGTCAAACTCCTTGGCAAGCCTTATCGCCGTGAATATATCGTCTGCCCTGTGGGCGTGGAAATGTGCAGGTATCTCGTGCTTTAAAAGCGGCATAAGCGCCTCGCACTTTGCGTCATATTCGGGGCGGTCGCCCTCGTCATCGGTACCGGCCGAGCTTTCATAGTCTATCATATCGTCAAGATAACGTCTTGCCTTGAAAAGCTGTTCACGGATTATGGCGGCGGTAGCCATACGGGTGACCGGAGCGGTATCCTTATCCTTATATACGTTCTTGGGATTTTCTCCGAGTGCAAATTTTACCGCAACGGGATTTTTGATTATCCTCTTGTCTATCCTCTTTGAGCCTGCCGTTTTCATAGCAAGAAAAGTTCCGCCGATAGGGTTTGCGCTTCCCATTCCGCATACCACCGAGGTAACGCCTGCCTGCGCCGCTTCTTCGAAGCAGTGGTCGAGCGGATTTATCATATCTATCGCACGAAGGTTCGGGGTAGAGGGGTCTGTATCCTCGTTTCCGTCGTCGCCTTCGAACGCAAGCCCGTCCTCCCACGCACCGATATGCGTGTGAGCGTCTACAAAGCCGGGATATGCGGTTCTGCCCTTTGCGTCTATATCGCTGTCGGACGGCGAAAAGTCCTTCAACTGCGACATATCGCCGACAGCCTTGATTTTATCGTTTTCTATAAGGATAAATCCGTTTTCGTAGTTTTTCTCCGCCATAGTTATGACGTTCGCATTGTAAATGTACATATTTATCCTTTCGTTTTCCTGTGCCTTTTTGCGTCAAGCTCGATTAGCTTTATGATCTCGCCAGCGATTATTCTGTCCGATGCGTTTGCATTCACTTCAAAGGTGCTGTTTTTTCTGTAAACGGGGAGTCTTGAATCGTAAATCGCTTTAAGCTGTTCTTTCGTGTTGTTCACTACAAGAGGACGGTTCGAATCGTTCTTTATACGTTCATAGCAGGTGTCAAAGCCTGCGTTGAGAAAAATCACAACGCCCTGCTTCCTTGCAAACTCTGCCGTTTCGTCACGGAGTATTGCTCCGCCGCCTGTGGCGACTATCGTTCTTCCTCTGAAGTTTCTTATATACTGCGCCTCAAGATCCCTGAAATACGGTTCGCCCTTCTGAGCGAATATTTCGGGGATAGTCATTTTCTGATTGTCAACTATGTATCTGTCAAGGTCGATGAACACAGCCGTACATTCTCTTGCGAGCATTCTTCCTATATGGCTTTTACCGCAGCCCATAAAGCCGCATAGATACACGGGGCGCATTACACAAGCCTCATCATTTCGTCCGAGATAGCCTGCACCTGTTCTGCTGTGTATTCTGCGCCGCTCCATATAGTATGAGCCACAGCCGCCTGCCATACAAGCATCTGCATACCGCCGCTGACCTTCTTCACGCCCTTGTCGGAAACCATCTTCATCAGCTTTGTTTCACGGGGGTTGTATATAGCGTCAAAGAAGCCGTTCAGCGTTATTCTGCCCAGTGCTTCCTCGGTAAGCGGGCTTGCGTCTGTATTCGGGTACATACCTACGGGAGTAGCGTTTACCATAAGGTCAAAGTCGCCCTTTACTTCGCTCAGCAGGCAAAATCCGACCTTTGCACTGTTATAATTCTGCTTTATTTCTTCGCATAAAGCCTTTGCAACGGGAATGTCGGCATCTCTTACCGCTATAGTCAGCTCGCCGCCCTCACGGACAGCTTCGATAGCCATCATTCTGCCTACGCCGCCGCAGCCGAGCAGTAATACTTTGTTTGTAAGGGTCATACCCATTGCGCCGACAGCCTTTGTAAAGCCTGTGCAGTCGGTGTTGTATCCCGTAGAAACGCCGTTTACGTTTGCTATACAGTTTACGCTGTTGTAACGCTTGGCTGTATCGTCAAGCGTATCGCACATCTTTATTATATCTATCTTATAGGGAATTGTAATGTTGAAGCCTGTCAGACTTTTGAAATATTCAAAACTGTCTGTCAGCTTTTCGGGGGGAGTGTCGAGAATTTTATACTCCGCCTGCTCGCCCGATATTTCAAAAAGCCTTGTGTGTATCTGAGGCGAAAGTGTATGACCGAGAGGGTGTCCCAGAATGCCGAATACGTTTTTGTTTTCCGTCATATTTATTGCTCCTTTTGTTCTGCTTCGGATTCTCTTCGATTTTCTGTCTTTTTGCATATCAGCTTTACAAGCGCTGTCGCACCTATGCCACAGCATATACCGAGTATTACTCCGCCGAAAATGTCCGACGGATAGTGTACATAAAGGTACATTCTCGAAAATGCGACCAGCGATGCATAGATATATGCGATAATGCCGAGCCTTTTGTGAAACAGATATATTGCCGTCGCCATAGCAAAGCAGGTCGCCGTGTGGCTTGACGGGAACGAAAATCCCGACGGTGCTTTTATGATAATGTCAATGGCACTGTTTACGACAAACGGGCGTGGGCGGCAGACTATATGCTTCAGGATAAGCTCGCCGAACAGCAGTACGGAGAGCGTTGCTCCCATTACCGCAAAGCCCGTCTTACGCATTTTCTTAATAAACATCATAACGATGAACACGAGGATAGCCATTGCGCCGTACTCTATGCTGTATGTGAGGCACTTCATTATAATATCCGCAACCGGACTTGAAAGCGTGTTACGGATAAAGTCGAGTATCGACAAGTCAAGCGCCGTTATACTCTCAATCATCAGAGAGCCGCCGCCTTTTCGAGCGTATCAATGTTTTCAACGTTTACAGCCGTAACACCGTCAAGAGTTTTCTTTACAAGACCGGTCAGCACCTTGCCCGGACCAAGTTCGATATAGGTATCGTAACCGTCCTTCGAGATGACATCAAGCTCTGATGTAAATCTTACGGGCGAGCAGATATGCTTTGCAAGATAAGCGGGCATATCCGAGAAGTCTGTAAGCTCGTTTCCGTATACATTGCAGTAGAACTTCATCGAGGGCGCATTGAACGGGATATCCTTTATCTTTACCGCAAATTCCTCCGATGCGCCTGCCATGAGCCTTGAGTGGAAGGCGGCGGAAACGGCAAGAGGAACTATACGCTTTGCGCCCTTTGCCGAAAGTGCTTCCTTAGCCTTTTCGATACCTGCCGCAGTACCTGCGATAACGGTCTGTACGGGCGAATTGTAGTTTACGGGAGTAACATATTCTCCGCCGTCCTCAATCTCCTTGCACACCTGCTCAATAATATCAGCCTTAAGACCGAGAACAGCCGCCATTCCTCCGGGGTTAGCCTGAGCCGCCTTGTCCATAGCTTCGCTACGGTACTTTATCGCTCTGAATGCGTTCTCGTATGTCAGCATACCGCTTGCCGCCATTGCCGCATATTCTCCGAGAGAGTGTCCCGCAACAGCCGATGCCTCAATACCCTTTGATTTAGCCGCTTCAAGCGCCATAAGCGACATTGCGAGTATAGCAGGCTGTGAGATTATCGTGCGTGAAAGCTCCTTTTCATCTCCGCCGAATATCTTAGCGGCAAGGTCAAAGCCGAGAATATCACTGCCAAGCTCGATTACCTTTTTGCATTCGGGTATGGTATCGTAAAATTCCTTACCCATATCTTTGTACTGCGAGCCTTGTCCTGAAAAAAGGAATATGGTTTTTGTCTTATCTGCCATTTTTCTGTTTCTCCTTGTGGTTTAATTATTTTAACGGTATAATTTGTCATATATTGCAGAAATTCTGAAATATAATGTCACTGTTTACTCTGTTGCGATACAATTATGCAAATAATTGTTGACAAACAGTACCGAAATAGAGTAAAATGAAATATAAGCACGTTTGCCTTATGGGGTAACTATGCCTTGCGGACGATAAAATCCGCAGTTACTGATTTATTATACAACAAAAAGAGAATAAAATCAACAATTAATATATAATATACGGCAGTCAGGAACGCCGCACGGAAGGAAAAGGATATGAACGGTATAACGATACTGGGTACGGGAGAATACACTCCCGAAACCGTAGTCACCAATGAAATGTTCACAAAGTTCATTGATACTACAGACGAATGGATAACCACAAGGACTGGTATCCGTGAAAGACGTATGAGCCCCGACAAGCCCAATTTCATGATGGCTGCCGAGGCGGCAAAGGCCGCACTTGCAAGCGCAGGAAAGACGGCGAAGGATATAGACTGCATCATCGTTTCGACCTGCTCGCCCGATTTCTATTATCCTAACACAGCCTGCCTTGTACAGAACCTCATCGGCGCACAGCCCTGTGCCTGTATGGATGTAAATACTGCCTGCACAGGCTTTATAACAGCGGTTGACATTGCAAGAAACTTCCTTGCAAACGATACCTACAAGACTGTGCTGATTGTTGCCAGCGAGCGTCTGACAAGTCAGATAGACTATACGGACAGAGCAAGCTGCATACTTTTCGGTGACGGCGCAGGTGCGGTAGTTATCGAAAAGGGAGAGGGAAAGGAATACTACAGCCACTCCGGCGCAGAGGGCGATATGCTCCAGAGCCTTTACTGCAAGAACTTCTATGACAGGAACAACCCCTATTTCAAGGGTGACGACTGCCTCAAGGATATAATAGACACTCCGAACAAGGAGCGTTATTTACAGATGGACGGAAAGGCGGTATACAAGTTCGCCGTTGACGCTATGGCAAATGCGGTAGAATATGTATGCGAACATTCCGGCATATCTCTTGATGATATAGATCTTGTTATTCCCCATCAGGCGAATATAAGAATAATCCAGTCCGCACTCAAGAAGATGAACGTTGATCTTGACAAGGTGTTCACAAACCTCGAAACACACGGCAACACATCAAGCTCGTGTATCCCTATGTGCCTTGCGGAGCTTGACCGTCAGGGCAGGCTTAAGCGTGGCATGAAGATATGCCTTGTCGGCTTCGGTGCGGGACTTACCTACGGCGCAACTATTTTCGAATATTAATCCACAGCTGAAAGGATAAAAACAATGGAAACAAGGATCACAAAATTACTCGGTATAAAGTACCCCATATTTCAGGGCGGTATGGCATGGATAGCCGAAAGCACACTTGCGGCGGCTGTTTCAAACGCAGGCGGAGTAGGTATAATCGCAGGCGGTTCTGCTCCTATTGACTATCTGAGAGATCAGATAAGAAGAGCAAAGTCGCTGACAGATAAGCCCTTCGGTGTTAATATAATGCTTATGAGCCCCAACGCAGAGGATCTTGCACAGCTTGTTATAGATGAAAAGGTTCCGATGATAACGACCGGTGCGGGCAACCCCGGCAAGTTTATGGAGGCGTGGAACAACGCAGGTATCAAGGTTATCCCCGTAGTACCCAGTGTTGCACTCGCAAAGAGAATGGAAAGAAGCGGTGCGTCCGCAGTAATCGCAGAGGGAACAGAATCGGGCGGCCACATAGGCGAAAATACCACTATGTGCCTTGTTCCGCAGGTAGTTGACGCTGTATCCATCCCCGTTATCGCCGCAGGCGGTATCGCAGACGGCAGAGGAATTGCCGCCAGCTTTATGCTCGGCGCAGAGGGCGTACAGGTAGGAACAAGATTCCTTGCCGCAGAGGAGTGCCAGATCCATCCTACATATAAACAGCTTGTTGTTGACGCAAAGGATACAGACAGTATAGTAACAGGCAGAACGACAGGTCACCCCTGCCGTAACGTAAAGACAAAGTTCTCGAAGAAGCTCGCAAGCGGCGAGATGAACGGAACGATAACACCCGAGGAATTCGAGCAGATAACGCTCGGCTCACTGCGTAAGGCAGTACAGGACGGCAACCTTGAGGAAGGCTCGTTCTTATGCGGCGCTATCGCAGGTATGGTAAAGAAGGTACAGCCTGCAAAGGAAATTGTGGAAGAAATGTTCGCAGAGGCTGAAAAACTGCTGAACAGGTAAGATAAAACTATAAAACGATAAAATGATAAAAAAAGGAGAAAATCAATGGCAACTGCAATCATCACAGGCTCTGCAAGAGGAATAGGTGCGGCAATAGCTCTCCGTCTTGCAAAGGACGGATATGACATCGCATTAAACGACATCGCCGAGAGCTGCTTTGAAAACAACGATATAATCGACAAGATAAAAGCAGAAGGTGTAAAGTGCGAAAAGTACATCGCTGACGTATCAAAGTACGATCAGTGTGAAGCATTCGTAAAGAGCGTAAAAGCCGATTTCGGCAGTATTGACGTACTCGTTAACAACGCAGGTATAACCCGTGACGGTCTGCTTGTAAGAATGAGCGAAGAAAACTACGACCTCGTTGTTGCGGTAAACCAGAAAAGCGTATTCAATATGACAAAGCTCGCAGGCTCTGTTATGATGAAACAGCGCAGCGGCAGAATTATCAACCTTGCAAGCGTAGCAGGTCTTTACGGCAACCCCGGTCAGATGAACTACTCCGCTACAAAGGCGGCTATAATCGGTATGACAAAGACCACAGCAAAGGAGCTTGGCCCGAGAAACATCACCTGTAACGCAGTAGCGCCCGGATTTATCCACACAGCAATGACCGATGCTCTTTCGGAAGAGCTGAGAGCGGCAATGGTAAAGCAGATAGCTATGGGCAGATGCGGCGAAGTTGAAGAGATAGCAGGCGTTGTATCATTCCTCGCTTCAAAGGACGCAAGCTATGTAACAGGTCAGGTAATAGAGATAAGCGGCGGCTTATCAATGTAAAGACAAGCCACGAAAGGAAATACAAAAAATGAGCAGAGTTGTAATTACCGGTGTGGGCGTAGTAAGCCCCATAGGAAACACCAAGGAAGAATTCTGGAACAGCCTTATGGAGGGCAAGCACGGCTTTACATTAGAGCAGTGGTTCCCCGGTCAGAGCGAAGAGCTTAACGTAAAGGCTTCCGTAAAGGATTTCAGCGCAGACGGCCTTTTTGACAAGAAAGAGCTTCGCCGTACAGATATAATCACACAGTATGCCGTATATGCGGCTGACAAGGCTATAAAGGATGCAGGAAGCGACTTCAAGGATCTCGACCCTTACAGATGCGGCGTAATAATCGGCTCGGGTATAGGCGGTATGGAAACAACGCAGGAAGAGCTTCTCGCCTATCACAACAAGGGTAACAAGAGAGTTTCAGTATTCACTATCCCCAAGATGATAGGCAATATGGCGGCAGGTACGGTTGCTATCCGTACAGGCTTCAAGGGCGTAAACTACTGCACAGTATCTGCCTGCGCCAGCGGTACACACGCTATAGGCGAGGCATTCCACGCTATAAAGAACGGCTATATGGATGTTGCCATAGCAGGCGGCACAGAGAAATGCTCGATAGGCTTTGCCTATGCAGGCTTCAACAATATGCACGCTATAACAAAGTCGACCGATGTTGACAGAGCAAGCATCCCCTTTGACGCAGAGAGAAGCGGCTTCGTTCTCGGTGACGGAAGCGGTATCGTAATTCTTGAAGAATACGAACACGCAAAGGCAAGAGGCGCAAACATCTATGCTGAGGTCATCGGCTACGGTGCGACCTGCGATGCTTACCATGAAACAAGCCCCGACCCCGAGGGCAAGGGTGGCGCAAAGGCTATGGAGTTCGCTGTAAAGGAATCAGGCAGAGCGCCCGAAACCTTCAACTATGTAAACGCACACGGCACATCAACTCCCATGAACGATAAGACCGAAACAGCCGCTGTAAAGCTGGTATTCGGCGAACACGCAAAGGATATGGTCATCAACTCCACAAAGTCAATGACAGGTCACCTCTTAGGTGCGGCAGGCGGTGTAGAAGCGGTAGCCTGCGCCCTTCAGATAAAGAACAGCAAGGTGCACCGCACATTAGGTCTTAAGGTGGCAGATCCCGAATGCGATCTTGACTATGCGGCTGACGGCACGAGAGATATGAAGATAACAGGCGCACTCAGCAATTCGCTCGGTTTCGGCGGTCATAACGCTTGTATAGCATTTGCTCCCGTAGAGGACTAAGAGAAAGGTTGACATAATATGCAGTTTGAAACTAATTCGCTTACCGATGCCGTAAAGGAATTTATCGGTATTATGAAGGACAGCGGTCTGTCCTATATGTATGTAAAGAACGACAAGTTCGAGCTTGAGCTTGGTCAGAAGAATCCCCCTCCTGCGCCCCCTGTGATGCCCGCAATGCCTCCTATGGCTATGGCGGCTGCTCCCGCAGTACCGACATCTGCACCGCAGACACAGGCTCCTGCTGCGGCACCTGCCGATACAGGCAAGAGCATAAAAAGCCCCATTGTCGGCACATTCTACTCTGCCCCCTCCCCCACAAAGCCTCCATTTGTAAAGGTCGGCGATAAGGTAAACGAGGGCGACACAGTATGCATCGTTGAGAGTATGAAGGTAATGAACGAGATACAGGCGGATATTTCCGGCACTGTAAAGTCTATTGCCGTAAAGGACGGAGAGGCTGTTGAATTCGGTCAGCCGCTCATCATAATAGAATAACGGAGGACTGTATATGTCGCTTATGAATAAAGAGCAGATAATGGAGATAATCCCTCACAGAGATCCGTTCCTGCTTATTGATACTATCGAAGAAATGGAACCCGGTCAGCGTGTGGTTGCCACAAAGTATATGAAAGATGACGAGTTCTGGTTCAAGGGACACTTCCCCGGATACCCCGTAGTACCCGGCGTACTTATGCTTGAGATGCTTGCGCAGGCAGGCGCAGTGGCAATGCTTGCACTCCCCGAAAACAAGGGCAAGATAGGTCTGTTCGGCGGTGTCAAGGACGCTAAGTTCAGAAGACAGGTAGTACCCGGCGATCTTTTAAAGCTCGAAGTAGAGATAATAAAGGTCAAAGGTCCTATCGGTGTCGGCAAGGCTCTTGCCACAGTAAACGGTGAAAAGGCGGTATCCGCAGAGATCACCTTTGCTATCAAGTAAACGGAAGGCAAACGCTGTATGTTCAATAAGATTCTGATCGCCAACAGAGGCGAGATTGCGATAAGAATAATCCGTGCGTGCAGAGAGCTTGGAGTAAAGACTGTCGCAGTATATTCGACAGCCGACAAGACTGCGCTCCACGCACAGATAGCTGACGAGGCGGTATGTATAGGACCTGCTCCGTCAAAGGACAGCTATCTTAATTCAAAGGCACTGCTTGCCGCCTGCGAGATAACGGGCGCACAGGCAATTCACCCCGGCTTCGGTTTTCTTTCCGAAAACAGCCACTTTGTACGTCTTTGCGACAAGTGCGGAATAAAGTTCATAGGTCCCGGTGCTGACGCTATGGATGCTATGGGTGATAAGGCAAACGCAAAGAAGACGATGATAGAAAACGACGTTCCCGTAGTTCCCGGCTCCGACGGTGTTGTTGGGACGCTTGAGGAGGCTCAGGAGATTGCCGCAAAGATCGGCTATCCGATAATGGTAAAGGCGAGCGCAGGCGGCGGCGGACGAGGCATAAGACTTGTTGAAAAGCCCGAAGAGCTTGAAGCGGCAATGACCGCCGCAAAGCAGGAGGCTAAACAGTTCTTTGCAAACGATGATATATATATCGAGAAGTTCATTGTAAATCCCCGACACGTCGAGATACAGCTCCTTGCGGACGAGCACGGAAATGTAATTTATCTCGGCGAGCGTGACTGCTCGTTACAGCGCCGTAATCAGAAGGTGCTTGAAGAAAGCCCCAGCCCCATTATGACAGAGGATCTCCGTCGGAGAATGGGAGAAGCGGCAGTAAGAGCGGCAAAGGCTTGCGGCTATGCAAACGCAGGAACGGTAGAATTCCTTGTAGACAAGGATTTAAACTTCTACTTTATGGAGATGAACGCAAGAATACAGGTCGAACACCCCGTAACCGAAATGGTGACCGGCGTGGATCTTGTAAAGGCGCAGATAAACATCGCCGCAGGACTTCCCCTGCAGTATAAGCAGGAGGATATAAAGCTCAGCGGCCACGTTATCGAGTGCCGTATAAATGCGGAAGAGCCTAAGAACAACTTCCGCCCCTGCCCAGGTAAGATAAAGTCGATCCATATGCCCGGCGGTTTCGGCGTGCGTATTGATACGGCGGTATATCAGGGCTACGAGATACCCCCTTACTATGACAGTATGATAGCAAAGGTACTTGTAAAGGGCGAGGACAGGAAAGAGGCTATCCAGAAGATGAAGGTCGCCCTCTCCGAATTTCTCATAGAGGGTATCAACACCAACATTGATTTCCAGCTCAATCTCCTGCGTGACGAGGATGTCGAAAGCGGTAATTTCGATATAGGCTTCCTTAACCGCAAGGATCTGACGAATTATTGATAATGCCACAAGCAAACGAAAAGGCGGTGCTTTAATTGTTAGAAGATCTGTTTAAAATGGTCAAGGACCGTTTTAATGAGGAACAGAAGGACGTGGCGGATTCCTCCGCTCCCGAAATACCCAAGGACCTGCTGTTCAAATGTCCCCGCTGTCAGAACGTGTTCTATATGGACGAGTTTGAAAAGCGTAAGAAAACCTGCCCTGTCTGCAACTATCACGCAAGGCTTTCCGCTAAGGAGCGTCTTGATATAACGGTCGACAAGGACAGCTTCAAGCCGTTTGACGAAAATATGGTGTCACTGAATCCTATCGGCTTCCCGGATTACGAGAAGAAGATAAAGGGTATGCAGGAAAGCACGGGACTGAAGGACGCAGTAGTGACGGGCGAATGCACTATACGAGGCTACCGTGCGGTCATCGGCATTATGGATTCCAATTTTATGATGGCGAGCATGGGCAGTGTTGTAGGCGAAAAGATAACAAGAGCGTTTGAATATGCTACAGAGCATAAGCTGCCCGTTATACTCTTCACAGCGTCGGGCGGTGCGAGAATGCAGGAGGGTATAATCTCCCTTATGCAGATGGCAAAGACAAGCGGTGCGGTAAAACGTCACAGCGATGCAGGCGGACTTTATATCACGGTGCTTACCGACCCCACAACAGGCGGTGTTACAGCGTCCTTTGCAAGTCTTGGAGATATAATCCTTGCCGAGCCTAAGGTGCTTGTAGGATTCGCAGGCAGACGTGTTATACAGGACACTATAAAGCAGAAGCTCCCCGATGATTTCCAGACGGCAGAATTCCTGCTTGAAAGCGGTTTTGTTGATGCGATAGCCGACAGACGCTCAATGCGTAAAACGCTGTCGAATATATTAAGACTGCATAACTATAAAAAAATCGGCGCTGATTGGCAGCACGGTTGAAAGGACGGTAATGATAATGTCAAATATGACTGCTACACAGCATCTTGAGATAATAAGAGAAAAGAATCGTCCAACCGTAAACGACTATATTCCTGCTATATTCAACCACTTCACCGAGCTTCACGGCGACCGCCACTACGGTGACGATGCCGCAATATTATCGGGTATAGCTACTCTTAACAGCACTCCCGTCACAGTGATTGCACAGGTAAAGGGCAGAAACCTTGAGGAAAACAAGAAGTCGAATTTCTCAATGCCTCATCCCGAGGGCTACAGAAAGGCATTAAGGCTTGCATATCAGGCGGAGAAGTTCCACAGACCAGTTATCTGCTTTGTTGATACACCGGGCGCATTCTGCGGAGTTGAAGCCGAAAAAAGAGGTCAGGGCGAGGCTATAGCAAAGAATATTGCCGAGTTTATGACGCTGAAAACCCCCGTTATATCGGTAGTTCTCGGTGAAGGCGGAAGCGGCGGCGCACTTGCACTTGCCGTATGCGATGAGCTTGCTATGCTTGAACACGCTTTATATTCCGTAATTTCTCCCAGAGGCTTTGCTTCTATTCTATGGAAGGATCCTTCAAGAGAAAAGGAAGCGGCAGATCTTATGAAGATCACCGCAGACGATCTGTACAATTTCGGCGTGTGCGATAAGATAATCGCCGAGCCTGTAGGCGGCGCTCATACAGACCCTGCACAGACAGCGGACAATATATCGGAATATCTTATAAGTGCGGTCGAAAGGCTGTCAAGGATAGATATTCCTACCCTGCTTGACAACCGCTACAAGAAATTCCGCAAAATCGGTATGTTTTCCGAGTAACTGAAAGTCACGGCAAATTCGCCGTGCGGCGAGTCGCCGCTGACTGTTCGCCGTTCTGACGGCTTGTGATTTGCGTAACCTACGTTACCGGCGGTCATAATATGCTACGGCATATTCGTAATTTCGGACGGTAAATCAACAGCTTTCAATAACCCTTTGAAAGTTGTGCAAAGTGTAGAAATACACCCTGTAAATTTAGACATTTTTTTAATGTATTTGTTGTAAATACGACTTGATTATTTCGGCGTAATGCCGTATAATATTAACGAAAGAAAATTTCTTTTTAAAAACACGGAGGAGATTTCAAATGGTATTTGATAAGGTAAAAAAGATAATCGTTGACCAGCTCGACGTTGAAGAAGACAAGGTTACTGAGGCTGCAAGCATCACAGACGACCTCGGCGCTGATTCACTTGACGTAGTAGACCTCGTAATGAGCTTTGAAGAAGAGTTCGACATCGAGATTCCCGATGATCAGGTTGAAAAGATCAAGACTGTCGGTGACATCGTTAAGTTCATCGAAGAAAAGGTTGAAGACTGATTTACATCTTGCTTTAGCACATCAGCCGTATTTGTCAGACGCAGATACGGCTTATTTTTCTTTTTATCGTAACTAAAAGGAGGCTTTGCGTATGACATCGGTTTGCTTTACAGGGCATCGTAAAATTGACAGCTCGGATATGTATGCGCTTAAATCTCTGCTTGACAGCACAATATGCGGACTTGTCAAGCGTGGCGTCACCGACTTCTACTGCGGCGGTGCTCTCGGCTTCGACACTATGTGCGCTCATATGGTGCTGTATCTGAGAAAACGCAAGGCACTCGATATAAAACTCCACCTTGTACTCCCCTGCTCAAACGAGGAGCAGACAAAGAACTGGAGCTACAACGACAAGCAGGAGTTTTATGCGATAATGATGGCGGCTGACAGCATCGAGTATATCGGCAGTGAATACACCAAGGACTGTATGAAACAGCGTAACGCACGCCTGACAGAGCTTGCAGACTGCTGTGTGGCATATTATGACCAAAGCAACAGCAGGAGCGGCACAGGTCAGACGGTACGCATGGCTGAAGCCAAAGGTATTGAAGTGATAAACCTGTTCGATATGTAACCGCATAATATCGCATATCGGCACAATAAGTCAAATCCATCGTACTGTTCGATAATCTTCGGGCAAGTACGATGGATTTTTTCGCAAAAAACACCCTCACAGCAAAAGCTGTGAGGGTGTATATTTTGTAATATCTCAGAATCTCTTACTTTGATTCCGTATCATCGTGAACAGTTCTGTTCTCAGCAATACTGCTCTTTAATACACGAATCTTTGTTCTGTCAGAGCCTGTTTCGATAAGTACAGTATCATCTGTAACTCTTAATACTCTGCCGACAATACCGCCTGTTGTTACTACTTCGTCAGCAACCTCAAGGTTGTTGAGCATTTCCTGCATCTTCTTGCCACGCTTCTTTTCGGGTCTTATGATAAGGAAGTAGAATATAACTACCATAAGCGCAAGGGGGATAAGCATTGTAAGTATGCTCACTATATCGTTTCCACCCTGTCCTGTGGTTGTTGCTGTCTGTCCGCTTGTTAATAATGTCAGTAATTCTGTCATTTTGTATTCCTTTCTTTTCCGTGCGATATTCGCTCTTATGTTATTCTTTAATTATACCTTAAAAATGCCGCAAATGCAAGCACTTTTGTGCATTTATTCGAATCTTATATCGGTAAATCCGAGCTTTTCGAGTGCCGTTTTACAATTTTTGATTTCATCTGCCGATAAATTTGCACTGCCTGTTATTCCGACCGATATTTCCTTGTCGCCGACAGCCTTCTTTACAAGCGTGAATATCTGATTTATCGCCTTGACCTTATCCTTTTCAACCGTTACCGTCTTGTCTGCCGAGGTCTGAAGCTTTGTGCCAAGTAGCGACATATCCATTGTGACAAGCACCCTGCTGTCACCCAGCTTATCCTTCGCAGACCATATTTCAGCCGTACCGTCATAAGCCGTAGCCGACATTGTAAGCAGTGCGTCAGCCTTTATTTCAACCGTTGCGGTTGCGTTGCCTTCCTTTGCTTTCTTTGCGCACGATGCCGCAAGAACGGCTAATTTCTCGCTTCTGTTTGCATTCTGCAGTTCCTTTGACAACAGCGAGTAGTCATAGGACTGGAAGTTCGGGAAGACGGTGTTTTCAAGCTCAATATCGGCAAATCCTGCCTTTGCAAGCTCTCCGCATATATCCGCATAATAGTTTACCGCATCGGCGGAATAGGGAGTAGTCCACGGTTTACCGCCGTTATCGGCGGCGGCATCCAGCCAGCTCCAGTTTCCGTCTGTAATTATATATCCCGCATTGTCGAAAAGATACGGTGTCTTTCTGTCGTAAAGTGTTGTTATAGCCGCAACGGGAGTGATTCCTGCCGCTTTGCACGCCTTTACTATCTGAGCCGCCGTCAGACTGCCCTTATTCACGTCTGTGTTGTCCTTTACAGCCTTAAGCGATGATTTGTATAACAGTTCGCCTGTGGTGTTTTTAAGCGTAAATACGACTGTGTTATAACCGCCGTCCTTTGCTGAGGCAAGGAACTTATTCAGTGCGGCATCGCTTTTCAGTGCGGAATCGGGAGCGACCGTCGCAAAAGCAGATGTTACCTCGCTTGGCGCTGAGGAGGTGTTATCCTTTGTTGTATCACTGCCGCCTGAGTTGCCGGACGTGTTATCCGAAGTGTTCGCCTGCGAATTGCTGTCCGATGTTTCGGGGAGCGATTCGGGCGGTGTCCACGCAGGCTCGCTCACAGAGGAATTGTCCCCGTTTCCGCCGAAAAACTTTATCAGCGGAGAAGCGACCGAGTATCCCACAAAGACAAATGCGCCCAGTATCACAACGAAAAGAACCCCGTCAAATATCTTCCTGCCGGTGCTTTTACGTTTTTTATACAGATTTCTTCTTGAACGTTTTACCTTGAATCCTTTTTTTCTGCTCATATCAGTATCTCCATTTTAGAAATTATCAGATAGCGCCCGTGTTATATCCTGTCAGCGCATAGAATGCAAGTGACATAATGCCGACAAAAACCATCATTATCGGCATTCCTCTGAATGCCTCGGGAATAAGCGGAGAATTGAGCCTTTCGTTTGCGATATGAAGGAAGAACACCGCAATGAAGAAGCCTGCCGCTATTCCGACACCGAATCCCATATACGAAAAGAAATCAGCGTGATATGTCGTGTTCAGGAACAATGCTCCCAGCACTGCCGCATTGAACACCGAAAGATGAACGTATTTCTTGATGTTTCTGAATATCTTTGGCAGGAATCTCCACAGGAGGAGCAGACTGCCCGTATATACTATGCTCACCGTCAGCGTGTATATAAGCGGCATGACAACATAAAAATACTGCCAGTCGGCAAGCCACCCGTCTATAAAGAACGTGATACAGCTTGAAACCACGATAACGTATGTTATGCCGAGACCCAGTCCGAATATGCTTTCTTTTTTTCTTGATGCGTAGAACGCCACGCTTGTGCCGAGCGCACGGGAGAATATCGCATTCTCGACAAACATAGCGAGCATAGCCGTATTGATAAAAAGTGCTAATTTATCCATCACTGCGCTCCTTTACGTTGTCGTCCTGCGAGGGAAGCAGATGTGGTGCAGCAGGCTTGCTTTCGGTGCTTGAACGGTAGGTGTGAGCCGCCGCCTTGTTATGCTCCTCGCTGTTAAGCCTTATTCTGCGGTTACGCAGATAGTTGTAAAGCGCCCTGAACATACCTGCCATTATTCCGACAAGTATAAATCCGCCGAAAGGTGATTCAAAAGCCGCAATCTTGAAATCAAACAGCTTTATTCCGGCAAATGTGCCGAAGCATATCAGTTCCCTGAAGCCTCCGGTAAGGACGCACACTGCGCCGAAGCCCGCTATGAAGAAAATTACGTCGATTATCATTTTCAGCTTGTCCTCAAGATAGAAACGGCTTTCCGTTTTCGAGAAGATAAGAGCGTTTGTAATTATAAGCGGCATATAGATGCCTATAAGCTCGACCGTAAGCGGAAAGATCTGCTCTAAAAGAAGTACGGTCGGGATATAATAGACCGAGCCTACCAGCGCATATATAATTACTCTGAGGGTATAAACTATTTTTTTCGGTACAAACGAACAGGTAACTATCGTCAGAAACGATATTATCGCAAAAGCAAGAGCGATTACCACGCCCTTCTTGAAGGTCGTAGCGGCGATTATAACAGGTGCGTTTACAATGCCTGTCATCAGCACGACATTCTGCTTTGCCAGTCCGTCTATAAGATCACGGGTGAATTTAAAGTCACTTTTCCGTGTCTTTTCCGGCTTCATCTGTTTTGCCTGAGCCATGCTGCGCCTCCTTCTCCTTTTCGTTTTCGCTGGCGGATTTCGCCGATGCTTTCTTCTTCTTTACCGAATCCGATATTTTGTCGGAAAGATTCTCTATTACCGACTTTTTATGACGTTTTACCTTTGTGACCTTATTGTCTATAGGGGGCATATTATAATTAACAGGTTCAATCATAATTTCCTGCGTATCCGAAAGCTCCGGTGTCTTACCCTGCTTTGCGTCCTCTGTCATTCGCTCAAACGAGCCGAGGTTATGCTTAAGGTATCTTAAAAGCTGTTTTGTCTGTACGCCTATTACGAATGCCAGCTTGTCAAGATACAGCGACAGAGCGTTTACTATCAGCAGAGAGAACACGAATATTCCCTCGATATTTGCGGAATTTCTGAATATAACCGTGATTACGCCGAGCGCTATGCCGTACAGCACCCTTCCGCCGTTTGTAAACGGAAGCGTCTGCGGATCGCTCGCAAGGAATATAAAGCCGAACAGTACAAATCCGCTTATAAAACGGAAAATAACAGCGTCCATAGCAGGCTCTACACTGCTTGTGAGATAGGAAAGCACGCCCATTACGGCTATTCCGCCCACAGTAGCGGAAAGCGACACGCTTCTTCTGCAGATAAGGCAGATACCGCTTACTATCAGCACGAGTATATGAGTAGTTCCCATAGGGCCGGGGAATCTTCCCATAAGTATCTCAAGCGGGGTAAGTGACGGCATTGCACCGTTCTTTATAAAGCTGCTCTCGATTCCGCTTACAAGCGTTCCCGCATCTCCGAATATTTCCGGATGAGCGTCAAGCTGCGGATACATCAGCACCTGTGTCGGATAGCAGATTATAAGAAACGCTATCGCAACCGCCGCAGGATTGAATATATAGTTGTCCTTGCCGCCGAATATATGCTTTACAGTAATTGCAAGCACTGCGCCGATTATCACGACATAATATTCAACGCTTGCAGGGAGCATAAGAGCAAGAGCCATACCGTAGGCTATGGTTGACAGGTCTTTTACACCGTATTCCTTCTTTGAAAGGAAACAGCCGACCATATCGGTCAGTATGCAGGCAAGCACCGAGCAGGCGCACACCGTTACTACCCTCATACCGTAAAAGCAGGTGGCAATGACGGTTATCGCCAGCATAAAAAGTATCTGATCGCCGTATATGCTTCTCGGCTTACGCAGTTTTTTCTTAGCCGCCTCCTTTGACATCAGCAAAGGAGCTTCGTCTATCTTCTTAAGAAGAGCTTCATTTGTGGTTGTATTCATTATATCTTTTTGTCCTTTCAGACTATAAGCTGTTTAATCGGGTTTAACAGGAGGTGTCCCATGCAGATAGATGAGCTTGCGGGAAATACCGTAAAAATTACGCTAAATCCGTCGGATATGGACGGATACCGCATTAAATGCGAAGATATTTCGGGCGATTCCCGTACCTCAGAACTTGCCTTGTCAAGACTTATATCCTGCCTCAGCGAAGATCATAATCTCGGGCTTTGCGGAGAACGTCTGCTTGTCGAGGCTTTCCCAAAAAGCGACGGAGGCTGTACCTTATATATCTCCTGCATTAAAGGCACTCCGTCCGGAAAAAACACTTCCTGCCGTCCGCCGCTTACGACGGTCATCTGCGAGGGAGAGCTTTACGTTCTCGCAAGGCTCTGCAAGGCACTCAAGGCTGTCGCAGACCGTGTATCCTTATACGCAGACCGTGACGGGAAAGATTACCGTCTTGCCATTCATCTGCCGCAGAGCAAATCTTCCGAAAGCCGCATCGGAATTATACGGCACATCGTGTCGGAGTACCGCCTCCCGTTATATACGGATCTCAGCCGTATGAGCGACACGGAGGAATATTACACTCTGCTCACAGACAAGGCAACTGAGCTGTTGCCCGACTGCTTTTAGCGTATAGCGTCTGCCGCCGCTTTCATATCCACTGCCCTGAACAGATATGTTCCTGCTACAAGTACGTTTGCACCGGCATCTTTAACTGTTGCGGCGGTTGCCGTGTTGATACCGCCGTCAACCTGTATATTCATTTTGTCAAATCCGTTTTCGTTGCAGTATTTACGGAGCATTGCCACCTTGTCGGCACACTGCGGAATAAATCCCTGTCCGCCGTAGCCGGGTTCAACGGTCATTACAAGCACCATATCGCACAGCGGCAGATAAGGTATTACTTCTTTCCAGTCTGTAGCAGGCTTTATGGCAAGTCCTGCGTTCATACCGCTTTTCTTTATATACTTAAGGTTTGCTGTTGTGTTGCCTTTGCTTTCAAGGTGGATAGTAAGCATATTACTGCCCGCAAGGGCGAAAAGCGGTATAAGATTTGTGGGATCGGTCACCATAAGGTGCGTGTCGAAATATATATCGCTCACTTTACGCATAGCGGCAACCACGTTGTTCCCGTAGGTTATATTGTCAACGAAAACTCCGTCCATAACATCTATATGAAGCCACTCGACCTGTGCGTTTTCGGTACGGTGGATTTCTTTTTCTATATTTGTAAGGTCGCTCGCAAGCATTGAAGCAGAGATAATGTTTTTCATGATTTCTCCCGTCCGGTCCGTAGACCTATTTATACAGTATAATGATATATCATAACCGCTTTTTCGTCAAGTAAATGCAAAAAATTAAAGAAAATTTCCGCAGAATAAACAAAAAAGAGGCAAAAGCCTCTTTTGTTTGTGTTCATTTTTTGCATAACGTTTAAATCCGTTAAACCTTTACATAGAACGGAACTTTTTCTTTTGTCGCCTGTTTTGCGGCAGGCTGATTGAAGTTCATTATCATAAACGGCGCTTTTTCGTCGTTTATATCCTTCAGTACCTTTTCGGTAAAGTCCTTGGTAAAGTCGTCGAATTTGTCGTCCTCACCCTCGAAATCCACGATTATAAGGCGGTTGAGCTGATTTACCTTGCGCATATTCATAATATATGCCTTTTTAATATCCTTACGGCTGTCAAAATAGCTCGTTATAGGCTTGGTAACAGTGTCAGGCACGCCCGTAACCTCGTTTATGACAGTAAGCTCGCCGTTGTTGAATTTTTTCTGCCTTATATAATTTGCTATGACCTCTGCCTGCTGAGGACCGCAGATAATGTTCTCGGTGAAGGGGTTTATAACAAAGCCCTTCATAGCACACTTCGGCTGTGACAGCATAGCGGAAAGATCCTTATATGTAACTGCGATTACGCAGATCTTGCTTATATCGTTGATGTTCTTCTGCATTGTTTCCATATCGGTGAACACCATAAAATATTTCTCGTTCTGAGGATTTGTAAGGTGCGAGAACTGTACCTTCATCTGATTTTCGTTCTCCCCCGACATATCCGTCACGGTTACAGGGGCAAGAAGTCTTGCCTCCATCAGATTGTCGATATAATCCACCTGATACTGCGGCTCGGGATTTGTTTTCTCTTCAGCGCATTTTTTCAGCGTTCTCATCACTTCGAGCAGTTTCGGGTTGGTTATTTTCTTTGTCTGTTCCTGTATCGTGTTCAACTGTTCCTGTGTCATTTATCATATTCCTTTCCCGAAGAAAATTATATTTCGTTACGGTTTTCAAGCGCTCTCTGGAGCGTAACATCGTCCGCATATTCAAGCGATGCGCCCGCAGGCAGACCATACGCAAGACGGGTCACCTTTACTCCCAGCTGCTTTATCATTCTTGAAAGATATGTTGCCGTAGCCTCTCCCTCGATAGTCGGACTTGTAGCCATTATGACCTCGTCCGTATCCGACAGCCTTGCCATAAGCTCCTTTATTTTAAGCTGCTGCGGACCTATCGAATTCATCGGTGACAACAGCCCGTGAAGCACATGATACACTCCGTCAAAGCCGCCGCTTCGTTCTATGGCGGAAACGTCCTTGGGACTTTCCACAACGCATATAACCTTGTGGTTCCTGCGGCTGTCCGAGCATATATCGCACTTGTCCGTATTGCAGATATTCTGGCATACACTGCACAGCTTCATACTGCGCCTTGCCCGTAGAATTCCGGACGCAAACTGCTCCACTTCTTCCTCCGGGGCGTTCAGTATATAATATGCCAGCCTCTGCGCCGTTTTAAGACCGATGCCGGGGAGCTTGGCGAATTCCTGCGCCGCCGTTATAAGCGGCTGAGAATTATATTCAGCCATTAAACAAGTCCCGGAATGTTAACTCCGCCTGTTACCTTTTCCATCTCTGCGGCACTAACTTCTTCGATCTGTGTGATAACGGCATTTACGCCTGCTACGATAACGTCCTGAAGATCCTCGATAGCGTCCTTGTCAACAACCTCGGGGTTGAGCTTAACCTCCTTGAGTACCTTTGCACCGCTCATCGTAACTTCGATCATACCGCCTGCGGCAGAAGCCGTGAAATCTCTTGCCTCAAGCTCAGCCTGTACACGCTCGATGTCTTCCTGCATCTTCTGAGCCTGCTTTATCATGCTGTTCATGTTGTTTGCGCCTCTGTTCTGGTATTCCTTGGGTAATCTTGCTTTCATTGTGATTTTTCCTTTCGTATCTTTAAGTCAACGACTTAATTTTTTGGTTTTTTGTATTTTATTTTTACGCCCATTTTTTCCGCTCTTGATAAGAAATCGGAAACAGGGTCGCTTTTATCCTTGCTTTCGGCTGTATCGCCGTTATTGTCAAAGGTCATTACAAGCCTTCTGCCTGCTACCTCTTCGGCGGCTTTCTCAAGCCGTTCCTTCGAGTCGCCTGTTGTCAGGAAATCATACTGGAATTTCTGATAACCGCTGATATTCACCGTATCCCGACCGAGCGTCACCTGCACCTGTCCCAGTATAGCCTGCAGTATAACGGGAAGTCTGTCGAGTATCTCGGTTACCTGCGGATCGGCATTGCCGGTACTTTGCGTACTGTCTGCCGACAGATTATTTTTATGCTGTTCGGGAAGATTATTCCCGGTCTTTACTGCCTGTTCCTGCTCTGTCGGAGCAATGCTTGCCTGTGGTTCGTCAAGGTCAAACGGAGGAGCATCTTCGTTTCCTGCACTTGCGTTATCGTCTGTGCCGCCCGTACCCTCAAACAACCAGTCCGGCTTGTCGCCGTTGCCGCCTGTCTTGCTTGCCTGTTCCTGCTCTGTCGGAGCAATGCTTGCCGGTGGTTCGTCAAGGTCAAACGGAGGAGCATCTTCGTTTCCTGCACTTGCGTTTTCATCAGCACCGCCCGTACCCTCAAACAGCCAATCAGGCTTGTTGCCGTTGCCGCTTGTATTGCCTGCCTGTTCCTGCTCTGTCGGAGCAACGCTTGCCAGCGGTTCGTCAAGGTCAAACGGAGGAGTGTCTTCGCTTCCTGCGCTTGCGTTATCATCAGCGCCACCGGTACCCTCAAACAGCCAGTCCGGCTTGCTGTCTGCGGCATTCCGCTCTGTACCGCTCTGCTGTACCGAAGCGGTCGGAGCTGTCATGTCCGTCTGCTTATCATCAGCGGATGTGATTTTATTTTCTATCCTGTTCAGCGTATCCGCAATAATATCCTGCGGTCTGTCGCCGGCTACGCTTACGGGCTTTGCGGATTGCGCCGGTATATGCTTTTCTGTGCTTTCACCGGTTTGCACAGCGGCTCTCGGCTGAATGCTTATCTCGCCGTCACACAGCTTGTCGAGCCTGTTCTCCAGCTTTTCAAGCCTTAACGACAATGCCGATGTGTCACTGTCAAGACATGGCGTACACAGCCTTATAAGGCACATTTCGGCAACCGTCTTACGCTTTGCCGTTTTCGGAGTTCTCGCAATGCAGTCCTGCAGTATATCCATACACCGCATTATTTCTCCGAGAGTAAACTCCTTTGTCTGCCTTGCAAGATCGTTTCTTGTTCCGCTTCCTGCAGGGATAAGCGAAAAGTCGGAGTTCGTTGCCGACAGTATGCACAGATTTCTGAAATGCGACAACAGCTCGTCAAGAAGAAGCATAAGATCCTTCGACTGATTGTGAAGCTCGTCGAGAATTTTCAGTGCCTCGGGCGCATTCTGCTCGTGTATGCACTGTGCAAGCGTGAACAGATGCTCCGTTCCTGCGATGCCTGCGGTAGTCCTTACGGTTTCTTCGTCAATGTCGGCGCTCACGCTTATACACTGGTCGAGCAGCGAAACCGCATCTCTCATACCGCCGTCGGACAATCTTGAAATAAGTCTTGCCGCATCTTCGGTTATATTTACATTTTCTTTTTTTGCTATCTCGCACAGCCGCTTTGTGCTTTCTTCTACGTCAATTCTTGAAAAGCGGAACTGCTGACATCTTGATGCGATAGTCGCAGGCACCTTGTGTATCTCGGTAGTCGCAAGTATGAATATAACGTGCGGCGGCGGTTCTTCTATGGTTTTCAGAAGTGCGTTGAATGCCTGTGAGGACAGCATATGCACCTCGTCTATTATATAAACTTTATAACGGCAGACAGTCGGAGCGTACATAACCTCGTCACGCAATGCCCTTACATCGTCAACGCCGTTGTTTGAGGCTGCGTCCATCTCGATTATATCCGGACAGCCTGCGGCTATTGCCTTACAGCTTTCACATTCTCCGCAGGGGTTGCCGTCAACGGGAGATAAGCAGTTTACCGCCTTTGCCATCAGCTTTGCACAGGTGGTCTTACCCGTACCTCTCGAACCTGTGAACAGATAAGCGTGAGCCGGAGTGCCGGCCTTTATCTGATTTTTCAGCGTGGTGGTTATATGTTCCTGCGAAATTACTTCGTCAAAGGTGGCAGAACGATACTTACGATAAAGAGCAAGATGCATAACTAACCTCCCGTGACAAAGTACATAATAATCGGTAAATAAAACGATACACAAAAATAGAACCCGTGATTATGAGTGTAAACTTGCTGCGGCACAGGTCATAACTGCTTAATGCTGCTCGGTTCCCCGCCTGACATGGTTCACAGGACTCCCTTGCACAGGGCTTACACCCATAATCACGGGTTCTATTTCTGATACTGTACTATTGTACCATAGTTTAAATAAAAAATCAAGCCTTATTATTCTATTTTTAATTACTGTCCGTAATGAACCCCGAGCGCAAAAAAATCACCCGCAGTAAAAGCGGGTGAAAGTAAATCAGATAAAGCAAAATCAGTCAGGAAATATACCAAAAAAAGAAGTGGTTGTCAAATTTACAACTATCAGAAGAAGTCTGTTTTTATAAAAAGGTGCTCGTTTGCAATCCCTATCCCCAAACCCCTTTCCCCGGGAAAGGGGCTGCCGCCCTCACCAAGCAAGGACGCTTGCAGTCAGTCGCACATAGTCGCTGCACGACGCAGCGACACCAACGACTGACAACCCGCATTGGGGCTATGCCCCAAACCCCATTTTAAATAGTTATATAGGTTTTTCGACAGACTGCTTAATCATTATCTGCCTTGAGAACAGCATTCAGCATAACCGTTGCGCCCTCAGTGCAATGCTCCGGGCTTGAATATTCCGGCTCGCAGTGTGAAAGACCGTCCTTCGACTGTACGAATATCATAGTTGTCGGGAGCATATATGCGGCAAACTGTGCGTCGTGACCTGCGCCTGAGTGGATATACCGGTGCTTGATACCGCATTCCTCTGCGGATGCCTTTACATAGCTTACCAGCTTCTTATCCCAGTAGACAGTATCACGGTTCCAAGCTTTTTCTACCTTGCAGGTACAGCCTGCCCACGTTTTTTCCTCGCAGGATTTTACGATAGCCAGTACCTTTTCAAGTACCTTTGGGTCCTCGTGACGTGAGTCAAACGAGAAGTCGAAGAAGTCTGGTACGCAGGTATGTACGCAGGGGTGACATACAACCTCGCCCGTTGTGTAAACAAGGTCGCTGTAGCCGAGCTTGTCGATTTTCTCGTGCAGATAGCACAGAGCCTGTGAAGCGGCAAAGAATGCGTCACGGCGCTTGGGCATCGGGAATGTGCCTGCGTGGGTCGTCTGTCCGTAGAACTTCAGCCTGTAGTTGAACATACCCAGTACACAGTCAACAACGCCTATATCGTTTCCTGCATCTTCAAGGATAGGACCTTGTTCGATGTGAGTTTCAAACATATACATATATCTGTCGGGTGACAGGCGGTACTTCTTGTCGCCCTTGAAGCCCGACTTGTCAAGTGCTTCACCGAATGTCGATGTATTGTCAAGGATACTCTTTGAATTCATCATATCCTCATACTTGAACTTGCATCTGATGTCCTCAGGCAGATAATCGTAGCATACGATACCCGAACACATCATAGCGGGCGGATACAGCGAGCCTTCCTCGTTTGTCCATATCATAGCGGTGAGAGGATGCTTATGGGGGATGTTCTTCTCATGTACTGTTTCAAGCACCTCCATAGCCGACATAACGCCGAGTATACCGTCATAGTTACCGCCGTTTTTTACCGAGTCACAGTGGGAAGCCATTACGATACGCTTTGCGTCGGGGTCTGTGCCGGGGAGCGTTGCGTAGATATTAGCAACATCATCTATCTCGATCTCTGCGCCGATAGCTTTCATACGCTTGATGAACTCATTACGCGCCATAATAGCCTCAGGTGAGAGTGAGTAACGAGTGATACCGCCGTGGCCTGCATCACCGAATTTGCTGAAAGTGGAAATCTTATCCTTCATTCTGTCTAAACTGCATTCATACATTTGTACGTCATCCTTTCCTTTGTAAACAAAACGGCGCAGAACTTTCATCGTCCTGCGCCGTTGCGGTACTTGTTTTTTTCTTTACCTGTATTGTACTACCGAAAGTCTGAGAGGTCAACCGGTTTTACAGGGTTTTGTGCTATAGCACAAGCACGTTTGTGCAAGTTTAGAATTGATAACTTGCAAAATGCGGTTATAAGATAACGTTGTGATGCGGATTTTCAGCAATTATTTGAAGTTGATTTATAATCAAAATGCAAAAAGCTGTCCGTCAAGACAGCTTTTTGCGATGGCTATATAAAATTGGGTATAGAAATTTCTGAATTATTCTGCGAACATAGGTGTTGAGAGGTAACGGTCGCCTGTATCGGGGAGAAGAACAACAATGTTCTTGCCCTTATTCTCGGGGCGCTTAGCAAGCTGTGTAGCCGCATATACAGCCGCACCGGATGAGATGCCGACAAGTAAGCCCTCTTTTCTTGCAAGCGTTCTGCCTGTAGCGAATGCGTCCTCGTTCTCGACTGCGATTATTTCGTCATAAATCTTGGTATCAAGCGTTTCGGGAACAAAGCCTGCGCCGATACCCTGTATCTTATGAGGTCCTGCTACACCCTTTGAAAGCACGGGCGAGCCTGCGGGTTCAACCGCAACTACCTTTACGTTCGGGTTCTTGCTCTTGAGGTACTTACCTACGCCTGAAACCGTACCGCCTGTGCCTACGCCTGCTACGAAGATGTCAACCTTTCCGTCTGTATCTTCCCATATCTCAGGACCGGTTGTATTGAAGTGAGCGGCGGGGTTTGCGCTGTTTGTGAACTGGCTGGGAATGAATCCGCCCTCAATCTGCTGTGCAAGCTCCTCTGCCTTTGCGATTGCGCCCTTCATACCCTTTGCACCGTCTGTAAGTACAAGCTCCGCACCGTATGCCTTGAGCAGATTACGGCGCTCAACGCTCATGGTCTCGGGCATTGTGAGGATTATTCTGTAGCCCTTTGAAGCGGCTACAGCGGCAAGTCCGATACCTGTGTTACCGCTTGTAGGCTCGATTATAACTGCGCCGGGCTTGAGTGCGCCCTTAGCCTCGGCATCGTCTATCATAGCCTTTGCGATTCTGTCCTTTACGCTTCCTGCGGGGTTGAAGTATTCGAGCTTTGCGTAGATGTTTGCGGGAAGCTCGTTCAGAGCTATGTAGTTGTTGAGCTTTAATATGGGTGTGCCGCCTATAAGGTCTGTGATCTTGTCAAATGTTCTCATTGTAATTTTCTCCTTTTCGATTAATAATCTGTTATACGTTAAGTTTAATTTTCATTTGTTATTCCGTCGGTATAAAACTGTGTGTTGCAGTTGCAACAAAAGTATATCTGTCTTACTTAGAAGTTGATACAAAAAATCAACATCGGAAACCGCTTATATATCTTGTCATATCCTTACCTCGTTTTCGGTTCGGTTTAATCTCTAAAAGCCTATCGACTTTGTAGGCTTTATTATATCACTGCTTTCGGCATTTGTCAAGGGGGTTTTGAAAAATTTTTCAAAAATATGCAAAATGAATGGAGTTGGGTTTGGGGAGCTTGCGGAATTGGCGGTGCCGGCAAGAGTGATAAGGTTATAACAGGAGGGGCAAGCAAGGCGTTACCGGAGCGATGCAAACAAAAAATCCGCCGTTTAAAAAACAGCGGATCCGACATATCTTTACATATTCAGAAAATACTCGTGTACTCTTGTATCGCCGTCAAGCTCCGGGTGGAAAGCTGTGACAAGCTGATTTTTCTGTTTTGCGGCTACTATTTTTCCGTCCACCTCCGAGAGAACCTGTACATCGTCATAAACCTTGTCGATATACGGCGCACGGATAAACGTCATAGGAATTTCTCCGATACCCTCAAACTGCGCTTCGGTATGGAAGCTGCCGAGCTGTCTGCCGTATGCGTTGCGGTTGGCAACAATAGACATTGTCTGCAGGTGCTGTGCGCTGTCGTTAGAGATAGACTTCGCAAGCAGGATAAGACCTGCGCAGGTGCCGTAGACAGGCATACCGCCTTCGATACGGCTCTTTATGCCGTCAAAAAGATCAAGTTCACGGAGCAGCTTTCCCTGTACCGTGCTTTCACCGCCGGGAATTATAAGGCGGTCGAAGCTGCGGTCAAGATCCTTTTTCTGACGTATCTCAAAGCTGTCTGCACCGAGCTTTGAGAGAATTTTTTCGTGTTCCGCAAATGCGCCCTGAAGCGCAAGAACTGCTACTGTCATTAGTTGTGTCCTTTCGGCTGAGCGGTTTATTACAGCCATCTTCTTTTTGCTCAGCACTTTTTATAAATCCGCCGTTTTGCAAGCCTTTACTTATTTCTAATGTTTATAAAGGCGGAATTTGAAGCGGCACATTGCCGCAAAGGTCGGAATTTGAGGCGGCACATTGCCGCAAATCGCAATAAGCGGGAATATCGTTTATTCCCGACCGTTTCGATAGCGTTAGCAATGCACCAACCTTTAAAAAGGTCGGAATAGTCAGCGGCGACCCGCCGCAAATCGCAATAAGCCGGAATACCGTTTATTCCCGACCGTTCTGCTAATCTTAGCAACGCACTAACCTTTAAAAAGGTCGGAACAGTCAGCGGCGACCCGCCGCCTTATTTGCCTCGTTCGGCCATGAGGAGAGCGATTTCCTGTTCGTTTATGCCGACCATAGCTTCACCGAGATCCTCCGACAGTTCTGCAATCATCTTAGCGTCAGTGTAGTTTGTAACGGCCTTTACGATAGCGGCGGCTCTCTTTGCGGGGTTGCCCGACTTGAAGATACCGCTTCCTACAAATACGCCCTCAGCGCCGAGTTGCATCATCAGAGCGGCATCGGCAGGAGTTGCGACACCGCCTGCGGCGAAGTTTACAACGGGGAGCTTGCCGTTTTCCGCAACATACTTTACAAGTTCATAGTCGACCTGAAGATCCTTTGCGGCCTGGTAAAGTTCGTCCTTTGACATAGATGTCAGCCTGCGGATTTCCTGCTGCATCATTCTCATATGCCTTACAGCCTGTACAACGTCGCCTGTACCGGGTTCTCCCTTTGTTCTTATCATAGAAGCGCCTTCTGAGATACGGCGGAGTGCCTCGCCTAAGTCCTTTGCACCGCATACGAAAGGCACGTTGAACTTTGTCTTGTCGATGTGATACTTGTCATCTGCAGGAGAAAGAACCTCGCTCTCGTCTATATAATCTATCTCGATAGCCTCGAGTATCTGCGCCTCAGCGAAATGACCGATACGGCACTTTGCCATAACGGGAATAGTAACTGCGTTCTGAATGCCCTTTATCATAGCAGGGTCGCTCATTCTTGCAACACCGCCTGCGGCTCTTATATCGGCAGGGATACGCTCAAGCGCCATAACTGCGCAAGCGCCTGCCTCCTGTGCTATTCTTGCCTGCTCAGGCGTTGTAACGTCCATTATTACTCCGCCCTTTAACATCTGAGCGAGGTTTTTGTTAAGTTCATATCTTTCGTTTGACATAGTTGAAAACTTCCTTTCCTGTCGGTAGATTTTTTCTTTGTACCTATTGTATATCCCGACAGCCCCTGTTGCAATTCAACAGTTTCAACCGAGTTTTCAACATTTTTTGTTTATTATAATCTTTTTACATAAACCTTACATATATTTTTTGTTGACTTTTCACAAACACTTTCGAACGACAAATTTACAGTATCTTACATCGCCGTCAAAATGCAGAGAAAAAAGCCTACAGAACTTATCGGTTTTGGCGATTGTGTAGAAAAGAAAGATTCTATGCACCTATCTGATAATTACAAACGGAAATGAAGGTTCAAGTGGTGACAAATGCTACGGGAGAGGCTTGCCCCTCCCGAATCGGTTTTGGTGATTATGCGCATATCCGATCGTTCTGTCACAGATATCCGCCGATAACGTAATCTCGACAAAGCAGAGGCAAAAAGAACGGCGAATTGTCAGCGGCAACCTGCCGCATCAACACAATAACTGCTTCCTCAATCCCTCCAGTATCTTCTTCTCTCTGCGTGACACCTGCACCTGCGTCATTCCCAGTATTTCTGCCGTTCTGCTCTGCGTACATTCCTCGCTGTAACGCAGTATTATCAGCCTGCGGTCTATCGGCTCAAGACGGGAAACAAGCTGTCGCAGCGCCATCCTGTCAAGCGCTTTCGGCTGTTCAGGCTCAACGGGCAGGTCGAAACTGCCCTCGTCGTTTTCCTCATCGTCATAACTGCTTAATGAAACAGGCGGAAGCGAAGCCCCAAGCGCAAGCGATGCTTCTTCGGGCGTTATCCCGAGTTTTTCCGCCAGCACCGAAATATGAGGTTCTTCGCCGTTTTTGATAAGTTCGTCACGGAGCCTGCAAATTTTCAGCGACAGCTCTTTTAAACTGCGGCTCACCTTTACCGTACCGCCGTCACGGAAAAGCTGTTTTATTTCCCCCATGATGACCGGTACCGCATACGTTGAAAACTTCAGCCCCCTGCTTTCGTCAAAATTATTGCCGGCCTTTACAAGACCGACACAGCCTGCCGAAAACAGTTCGTCATATTCTATCCCCCGATTTCTGAATCTGCCTGCTATCGAATGCACCAGTGCGAAATGCTCCGTGATGAACGAATTGTCCTTGTCGGCACTCATTTAAGCACCCTTTTTTCAAAGCGGAACGTGAGCGTGACCGTTGTGCCTTTTCCCACCTTTGATGATACCTTTACCTTATCGCAACAGCTTTCCATAACCGCAAAGCCGAGTCCGCTCCGCTCAAGCTCCGGCTTTGTTGTAAACAATGGTTCCATCGCCTTTTTCACGTCTTCTATACCACAGCCCTTGTCGGTTATCTTTATGTATACTTCTTCGTCTTTTATACGGGCGGTTATATTTATAATGCCCACCGTTTCGCATTCCGAATAAGCGTGTACCACACAGTTAGTCACCGCCTCGGAAACCGCCGCCTTGACGCTCCCCAGTTCGTCAACTGTCGGGTCAAGCTGGGAAACGAATGCCCCTACAGCCGCCCTTGCATAGCTTTCGTTTCGTGACAGGGCAGGGAACGACAGCTTAACATAATTTTCGCACTTCATTTTTTATCCTCCGTATTTTTACCGCTTATTATAAGTCGTGACAAACCTGCCACCTGTATTATCCTGCGTACCGACGGCGACGGATTCTTTACCGCCACACCGCCGCCGAACGATTCCATAATGCGTTGCCTGCCGAGTATAAGCCCTATACCCGAGCTGTCCATAAATGATACGCCGGACATGTCCAGAATAAGCATAGACGGCATAAGCCGCTCAAGCTCTGCGTCGATTCTTATTCTTATTCCCGATGCTTCAAAATGCCCGATTTCTCCGCTTATGACAGCGGTTATTCCGCCGTTCCGCTTTATTATCTCAACTCCGGCACCCGTAAAAACTCCCCCTTTTTCTTGTTGCGTTATGCTTACAGCTTGTATTTTATACCTGTGCTTGTGAAAAACGTGTCGTAACAAGGGCGGAGATCGGCACTTTAATTTGACAACGGCAAGTTAAATATGTTATAATAATCGTAATTGTAAAACAAAATGGGGTATAAGGCGCAAAAAAGCGTAACACAGCCCATAAGACATAGATATAAGGAGATTTTATGCAGACAAAAACAGTATGCAGATTTGCACGCATTCCCAGGACCGTATGCCTTATAGCCTTATCTGCGGTGATATTTACCGGTATACTTGTCCTTATGGTATTTGCGCTTGCACTTACCGCAAACGGCATGATAACACTGCCGTCCGCATTTATACGCATAATAGGAAAGGGCAGTATTTTCGTATCCGACCTGTCGGAATATACGATGCTGTTTTTCGGAGCGGCAAGCCTTTTCTTCGGGCTTGGGCTGATACTTCTGAGCGTAGCGAGAATATGCCCCTTTGCCGCATCTTTTGTCTACAGACTTTTTTCAAAGACTAAAGAATGAAGCTGAAAGATCATATCCGCTTCCGCCATATCCGTGTGCAGAAGCTGACGGCGGTTCAGGTGCTTATCCGCATATTTTTCCTGTGCGGAGCGATATGCCTTATCGCTATGCTTATGTTTGCGCTGATAATCGACAAGGACTACCGCAGTAATGTAAAGCACGGGAGCGGGAGCTTTCCGTTTACGCAGTACCTTACTGTCGAAACAACGGATATTCCGGTATATATAACACGTTCTTCGGACGAGCTGATACACGTTTCGTATGTCAGCGATACGGAGGTTGATATTTACGAGGACGGCGGACGGCTTATAGTCGAGCAGGTGCCGAGCCTTGTGATAACGCTGTTCACCCGTGAGCAGTTCAGCTACAGGATTGAAATACAGCTTCCCGACAAGCCCTTTTCAAACCTTAACCTGTACACTGCGTCATCCGACCTGCATTGCTGTGCGGTGAGCGGATATATGGTGAATATAAAATGCAAGAGCGGAAGCGCCGATATAGAAAGGCTGTCCTGCTCGGGAACGCTCGGCATCGACTGCGACAGCGGTAAAATAAATATGTATATAGACGAATTTTCGGGCGGAAGCCTTGTCAATTCCACAGGCACAGTGAATATTGATTTTGCAAAGGACGCAGACACGGTCATTTCGCAGGGAACACGTTGCTATATAAACGGCCTTGCGGCAGTGAGCGACGGCAGAGCCGCCGAGGATGACGATTTAGCCGTAACCTCGCCTTCGGGCAGAGTAAGAATAAATACAAACGTAAAACGTTAAATTAAAAGCGGCAGTGCCGCAATATGAAAGGATAAGCCTTATGAATAACGTAAAACAGACATTCACCATCACCATTCCCTCAAAGACAGGCTATATGGATCTTACCGAGGATGTAATGGAGTGCGTACGCAGAGCCAATATCAGAAACGGCATCATATCAATTTCTTCAATGCACACCACTGCATCGGTATTTACCGCAACAAATGATATTGAAGCACTGAACGGTTATCTCAAATATTACGAAAAGGTATCCACCCTTGCCGAAGAACCGCTCAGAGCGGCAATCTGTCACCAGCTTGCAGGCGGCTCGGTAGTTACCGCTATCTGTGACGGCGAGATTTCACTCGGCCTTACGCAGTACATAATATATATGGATTTTGACGGTGAACGTGAAAAGACGGTAGAAATAAACATAATCGGAGAATAAGATGATCTCAGTAGTTATACCTGCCTTCAACGAGCAGGAAAATATACCTGCCGCCGCAGAAAGGCTCGGCGGTATATTAGCACCGCTGTCCGACTATGAGCTGATATTCGTTGACGACGGCTCAAAGGACGGAACGTGGGAGCTTATAAAACAGCTCGGAGAAACGGACGAGCATATAAGAGGACTTCATTTTTCGAGAAATTTCGGCAAAGAGGGAGCCGTTTTTGCAGGACTTAAAGCCGCAGACGGCGATTGCGTTGCGGTGATTGACTGCGACTTACAGCATCCGCCGGAGCTTCTTGAAAAGATGTATGCCGCATGGAAAAACGGTGCGGAGGTCGTAGAGGCGGTCAAAGCGTCAAGAGGCAAGGAGGGCATAATATACAAGCTCTTTGCAAAGACCTTCTACCGTATGATGAAGAACAGCTCAGCTATAGACCTTGACGGCGCAAGCGATTATAAGCTGATGGACCGCAAGGTAGTCAACGCACTAAACGAAATGCCCGAAAGGCTGACGTTTTTCCGTGCGCTTTCAAGCTGGGTAGGCTTCAGGACAGAGCGTGTCGAATTTGACGTTGCGCCAAGAAACGCAGGCAAGACAAAGTGGTCGTTCAGAAAGCTGTTCAGATACGCTATAAGCTCGATAACCAGCTTTACAAACGTACCTATGCAGATAATCACCTGGTCGGGAGTGCTGTTCTTTATATTTGCCGTGATACTGGCCATACAGACCCTTGTCAATTTCTGTACAGGAAAGGCGGCAGACGGCTTTTCGACCGTAATACTTCTTCTGCTTATAATAGGCAGTATACTTATGCTCGGTATCGGCATTATGGGATATTATCTCAGCAAGATATACGAGGAGATAAAACAGCGTCCGAGATATATAGTCAGTGAAGAATCAGGACGCAGACAAAGACGTGAGGACAATAAATAATGGCAAATTTCAGAGAAAAAATGCTGTCATTCAGACACCTGTGCTATAAGAACGGTTATCTGTTTGCGGCGTTTCTTATCCCTGTTATACTGATGGGTATAGCTTATATATCATTTGATATATATCCGTTTGGCGAAAGGTCGGTGCTGTCGCTCGACCTTAACGCACAGTATGTTTTCTATTTTGACTATGTGCATGATGTAATAGGTAACGGCGAGAGCCTTATGTACTCGTGGAGCAGAAATCTGTCGGGCGAGTTTATGGGTATAATCGGCTATTATCTTGCAAGCCCGTTCAATATACTTGTATGGATATTCCCACGCAGTATGATAACCGAAGGCCTGCTTACAATGATGCTCGCAAAGTTCGGTGCGTGCGGTGTTACCTTTGCGCTTTTTGCACATAAGTCGCAGAAGCTGTCAAAGACAACGGCGGCCTTATTCGCTCCGATGTATGCCTTGTGCGCATATATGATAGTGCAGACAATGGACCCTATGTGGCTTGACTGCGTTATCGCACTTCCGCTTATCTGCTGGGGTATAGATTCGCTTATAAAGGAAAACCGCTTCAGACTGCTCATAGGCTCGCTTGTCTATGCGTTCGTGTCGAACTTCTACATAGGCTTTATGGCGGCAATCTTCTCGGTGCTGTATTTTATCTGCCGTTACTTTTCGCTTGAAACCTATACGGGCAACACAGGAATTAACATCGCAAAAAAATTTGTTACAAAAGGTGCGTTTTTCGGAATATGCGGAATAGTTTCCGCTATGATGAGCGCATTTATGATACTGCCTGTATACAATTCGCTTCAGAACGGCAAATTCAGCTTCACCGAGCCGGATTATTCACTTGTTAATAATTTTAACCTTATAGATATAGCAAGAAAGCTGTTCCCCAATACCTACGATACGGTAAGGATGGAGGGTCTGCCGGCGCTGTTCTGCTGTTCGCTTGCGCTTGTGCTTGCGGCAGGATTTTTCTGCTCCGGAGCATTTAAATTCAAGCAGAAAATTGCGGCAGGTGCGCTTATAGGCTTGCTTGTTGTAAGTATGTATATCCGTCCGGTCGATATGATATGGCACGGCGGACAGATGCCCAACTGGCTTCCCTACCGCTACTCGTTTATGCTTTCGTTTATCATAGTCGCTCTTGCGGCACATTGCTTTGAACAGCTTAAAGCGGTCAGAGCGAGAACGGTCGGAGCAATTACGCTAAGTTATATTGCTCTCATAATATACACAGAGGCACAGGATACCTTCATAACCACGCTTGACAGCGACGGACGTGAGGTGTTTGACGGCATAACCGTTGCACTTCCTGCCATAGTATTCATGGCGGTCGCAGGCATTACCGTATATGCGGCAAGGCACTATATGAAAAAGAGCGAGCTGTCAAAGACAGGTGTGATACTTGTAACCGCAGTGATATGTGCGGAGCTTTGCTTCAACGCAACAAATACGCTGACAAAAATGCACAAGGATATTACCTTCTCGACAAGGGACAGCTATCTTAGCGTTATACTTCCGCTTCGTGAAAAGGTGGAGGAGATAAAGGAGCAGGATGACGGCTTCTACAGGATAGAGAAAAACTTCTTCCGCTCGATAAACGATCCTATGGCTGTAAATATGTACGGTCTGTCGCATTCAAGCAGTACGCTGAATGCAAGAGCTATTGATATGCTCGGATTCTTCGGCTTCACGTCAAACGGTCACTATTCAAGGTTCTCGGGCAACACTCCGCTGACCTGCGATATTTTCGGCGTTAAATATATCCTTGATTGTGCAGGCGAATCCACAGCCAACATAAAATCAGCAGACGATATAAAAGTCACTGAAAACAAGGACGCACTGCCGATAGGCTATCTTGCAAACAGCAAGCTGTCCAAGCTTGAGCTGTCAAAGTATGACGTATTTGAAAACCAGAACGCTCTGCTTAACGCAATGACCGGAGGAAACAGAGAATTCTTCACTGTATTTTCCGCAGACGGCGAGCCTTATGCCGAAAACTGCAAAAAAGGCTCGTTTGAAAACCAGCATATAGGTTTTACGGATGTAACGGGCGAAGCAAGCGTAACATATACGATAACTGCGCCAAAGAGCGGAGAAATCTATATGTTCATACCGACCGACTATCAGCGTGAGGTTTCGCTTTATGTAAACGGCTCTTACAAGGGCGTATGCTTTGAGAGCGACAATCATAATATAAAGGATCTCGGCAAGTTTGAAAAGGGTGAGGAAGTAACGGTAAAGCTCGTGCTGAAAAAGAGCGACCTTTATTTCAGAGAGCCGCAGTTCGCCGTATACAATGAGGAAGCGGAAACAGCGGCAATAGCTCAGATGCACGAAAAGAATGCCGAAACAAAGGTCGAAAAGGTAAGTCAGACCGACATACGCTTTACGGTAAACGCAAAAAGCAGTGATATACTGTTTACCACTATCCCTGCCGAAAAGGGCTGGACGGTATATGTTGACGGTGTAAAGACGGACTATGATACCGCACTGAATGACGCACTGATGACAGTAAAGCTGTCGGAGGGCGAACACGTTGTTGAATTTAAATTCTTTGCCGCAGGACTTGGCACAGGGCTTATACTGATGGTTATCGGCATTGCGGTATTTGTCGGAATGATTCTGATTTATCTCAAGATAAAGAAACCCGTAAAGCTGTCAAAGGCGGTAAATACTGACGGGGATATTGACAAAGACAAAACAGATGCTATAATAGAAAGCGATATATCCGAAGAATCGGAGGGCAAAGAATGATACTTGCAGTAGATGTCGGCAATACTAACATTGTATTCGGCGGTTTTGACAATAACGGTGAACTGCGCTTTATATCAAGGCTTAACACACAGGTTTCAAGAATGGAAGATCAGTATGCGATAAAGCTGAAGGATATATTATCCCTTTACGGCTTTGAAAATGCGGCTATAACAGGCTGTATCATTTCCTCTGTCGTATCACCGATAACCCCCATACTTGAAAAAGGAATAGAAAAGCTCTGTAATGTAAAGCCTATTATCGTTTCACCCGGTATCAAAACAGGACTTAATATAAAGATAGACGATCCTTCCGTACTCGGAAGCGACCTTGTATGCGGCGGCGTAGCGGCGAAAAGCAAGTACCCCACACCCTGCATATTCATAGATGTAGGCACCTGCCTTAAGATATTTGCGCTCGACAGGAGCGGAGCAATGCTCGGCGGAGCGATAGCTCCCGGTCCGAGATTATCATTCGAGGCTCTGTCGGGTAAAACAGCCTCCCTTCCTCTCATAGGTGCTGAGCCTGTCGGAAAAATGATAGGCACAAACAGCCCCGACAGTATGCGTGCCGGTGTCATCGGCGGTATCGCCTGCATGATAGACGGTATGATAGAGCGATATGAGGAGGAGCTTGGAGAAAAAGCAACAATAGTTGCGACAGGAGGCTATGCAAGCCTTATAGCTCCGCTTTGCAGACGTGAGCTTATTGTCGATCCCGATCTTGTATTAGAGGGTCTGCATATTATCTACAAGAAAAATCAGAAGAAGTAAGCGGCATTGTGGACGGAACCGACAGATGCTATTTCTGCGGTTACCGGCTGTGAACATATTCTGAACGGCGGATGATATGTAAAATATACAACCCTGCGAGGTACCTGCTGACAACAGGACTTCAGCAAAGGAGATTTTTATGTCAAACACAAACAACTCATTAAAAGGCAAAATCAACACAAACACTATTATAGGTCTTGGTCTTCTGACCGCTATAGTTGTGGTTATGCAGTTCATATCAATGGGACTGCGTTTCGGAACATTCAGCATTACGCTGACGCTTATACCAATCGTAGTAGGCTCTGCACTTTACGGCTGGGGCTCGGGCGCATGGCTCGGCTTTGTTTTCGGTGTGACCGTACTGCTGACGGGTGACGCAAATCTGTTCCTTGCGGTAAACATACCCGGAACGATAATTACGGTAATATTAAAGGGCACACTCGCAGGTGCCGCCGCAGGTTTTGTGTATAAGCTGATAAGCAAGAAAAATCAGATAGCAGCCGTTATAGTATCGGCTGTAGTCGCACCTGTTGTTAATACAGGAATATTTGTACTCGGAAGCTATGTGTTCTTCTTTGATTATTTATCGGGACTTGCAGAGGGTACAAACTTATTCGTATTTATTCTGGTAGGCTTAGTAGGCATCAATTTCTTTATAGAGCTTGGTATAAATCTGGTGCTTAACCCTGCTATACTTCAGATAATCCGCATAGGCAAAAAGAACTTCGGCGGAAAAAACCAAATTATCAAGACAAAATAAAAAACGAAGGGCGAAAAAATGGACAACAATTATTTAGCCGAGCTTCTGTTCGGTGACATCAAGACAACACCTGAGGATATGTTTGCAAAATATCCCGCAAGAACGCTTCCCGACAAGGCGGCTGTGACAAGATTCGCACCCAGCCCCACAGGCTTTATGCACATAGGCGGTCTGTATGCCGCACTTATTTCAATGTGTATGGCAAGGCAGTCGGACGGTGTATTCTACCTGCGTCTTGAGGATACCGACAAAAAGCGTGAGATCGAACACGGAGCAGACGAGATAATCACATCTCTTGCGCAGTACGGAGTATGCTTTGACGAAGGTGCGGCGGCAGACGGAGAAGCCGAAAAGGGCAGCTACGGACCGTACAGACAGAGTATGAGAAAAGAGATATACCAGACCTTTGCAAAGGATCTTGTTAAGCGTGGCCTTGCATATCCTTGCTTCTGCTCGGCGGAGGAGCTTGACGAAATAAGAAAGGCACAGGAGGCCGAAAAAGCCGATATGGGCTATTACGGCAGCTATGCGAAGTGCAGAAATCTGTCCATTGAAGAAATAGAAGCCAATATAAAGGCAGGCAAGGAATACGTTCTGCGCTTACGCTCAGACGGCAACGCAGAAAACAAGATAACCTGCCGTGACCTTATAAGAGGCAATATCGAAATGCCCGAAAACATAATGGACGTTGTGCTTTTAAAGTCGGACGGTATCCCTACATACCACTTTGCACACGTTGTAGATGATTTCCTGATGGGTACTACCCACGTTATAAGAGGCGATGAGTGGATAAGCTCATATCCTCTGCACGAACAGCTTTTCAGAGCAAGCGGTCTTAAAATGCCGAAGTATGCTCACATTGCACCGATAATGAAGCTTGACGGCGGCGAGAATAAAAAGAGAAAGCTCAGCAAGAGAAAAGACCCCGAGGCAAGCGTTTCGTTCTATTCAAAAGCCGGTTTCCCTGTTCAGTCGGTGCTTGAATACCTTATGACTATCGCAAACTCAAACTATGAGGAGTGGAGAATGAAGAACCCCGATGCAGATATGTCGGAGTTCAAGTTCAAGCTTGAAAAGATGCCCGTCAGCGGTGCACTGTTCGATATGGATAAGCTGGCAAGCGTAAGCCGTGACGTTATATCGAAGATGAGCGAGGAAACGCTTTTTGACGAGATAAGCGTATGGGCAAAGGATAACGATGAAAAGCTGAACGCTTATATCACAGCTTCGCCCGACAAGTTCAGAGAAAGCATAAAGCTGTGGAAATATAACGGCAAGAAGGTACGCAAGGATATAGCAAAGTGGAGCGATCTGTCCGAGATGTTCCCGTATCTCTACGGCGACGGTGTTGACGGTTATGAGTTTGACGAAAAGCTGACAGCCGACGAGCGTAAAGCATTTTTAACGGCATATATTTCGGCTTATGACCACAAGGTTGACAGCAGTGCCTGGTTTGACGGTGTAAAGGCAGTCGGCGAGCCTTTAGGCTTCTGCCCCAACATCAAGGAATACAAGGCAAACCCCGACGCTTACAAAGGCTCGGTTGCCGATGCTTGCGGAATACTCAGAGTAGCGATAACCGGCAGAAAAAATTCCCCCGACCTGTATACCATAATGCAGCTGCTCGGTGAAGAAGAAACACTGAAGCGCTTGAAAGCGGCAATGTAAAATTGAATATAAAACAATACGCACCTCGTTTTGAGGTGCGTATTTCAGTCTGTTGAAACGTTTATTGTTATTAAAGCCACACAGTGAAATATATCACCAACACCGCTTAAAACAATTTCCACACCGACAAGAAATTAATATTTTCGTGAGTATATCGGTACAACTGCACTGACATTAACCTTTCAAAAAAACGCCACTAACCTGAGATATATGTACTAACCTGCGGACGTGT
>OLSL01000170.1_pt1 | contig 69683 bp, 62 predicted proteins | sample 1672511 | NCBI WGS metagenome assembly OLSL01 (sample SAMEA3136694, study PRJEB25190) | human gut metagenome | biome: human gut; feature: human-associated habitat; material: faeces | place: Austria | collected 2013
TATATTATATATATTTATATTAATATTGTTGTGCTTTGCTATTCCTATTATTTTTACGACAAAAAGATTTGAACAGGTAAATAATAGAAATATTGAAAACAAAGAAAAACAAAATATAGAAATTTCAGAATCTACATATGACTATAAAAATTATACAAATATAAAATTATTACATGCATCTAATAAAAAAGTAGAAAATATTAAATTAGATGAATATCTATACGGCGTAGTATCAGCTGAAATGCCAGCAAGTTTTGAAACAGAAGCTTTAAAAGCACAAGCCGTTGTTGCAAGAACTTATACATTATATAAAATGATAAATAATGCTGGAAAACATAAAGATGTTAATGCAAATATTTGTGATTCATCAACGTGTTGTCAAGCTTGGATCTCAAAAGAAGATAGACTAAAAAAATGGAATCAAAAAGATAGAGATATGTATTGGAATAAAATAGTTAATGCTGTAAATACGACTCAAGGTAAAATTATTACATATGGAGGAAAACCAATTAATGCTTTTTTTCACGCAAATAGTGGAGGAGCAACCGAAGCTCCTGTAAATGTATGGGGTGGAACAGGGTATCCGTACCTTCAAACAGTTACTACATCTGGAGAAAATGCATATAGCGGATATAGTTCAAAGGTAACAGTTAGCAAGAAGGATTTCGAATCAAAAATTAAAGAAGAACATAGTAACTTTAAAATTAATTTTAATGACAAAGAATGTATTAAAATTAAAGAATATACAGATGGTAACAGAGTAAAAACTATTAAGATTGGAAATCTTGAATTGTCTGGAGTAGAGATAAGATCAATATTTTCATTGAGGTCAGCTAATTTCAAAGTAACAATAAAAGATGATTCTATTATTTTTGAAGTTGTAGGATATGGACATGGAGTTGGAATGAGTCAAACTGGTGCAGATAGTTTAGCAAAAGAAGGGAAGAATTATGAAGAAATTATTAAACACTATTATACAGGTGTAAAAATTGAAGATATGTAAGATTAAATTGTATAATTTTCTCAAAAATGTAAATACTTATTATAAAGAAAAAGTCAAGGAGGAATATTTATGAGAAGAGAAAACAGAAGAAGAGCTGAAAGCTGGTTTGATTTTAAGAAAACATTATATATATCGGTAAGTATCTTAGCTATGGCTATTATAGGATTTGTAATTACTTTTTTTGTTTATGGCAATAAGCTAGAAGAAAATACAAAGCTAGCAAAAATAAATTCAGGGATAATTGGAAATTATATAGAAAATACAGAAACAACAAGTTCACAATTTGGAAAAACAGTTAATGAAGTTGTTAATGAAAATACTGTGAATGAAACAAAGTATGCTGTAAATACAAGTCAAGTAGAAAATAGAGTTACAGAAGGAAATTCAAATTCTAGTAAAAATACTAAAACCAATACTACTAGGGATAGTAAAGCAAACACCACAAATACAACGAAGACAGAGGAAAAAACAAAAGATCCTACATTTAAGAAACCTGTTACAGGTGAAATTATAAAAGAATTTGCAAAAGATAAATTAGTGTATTCAAATACATTAGGCGAATGGGTTACACATACTGGAATAGATATTAAAGCAAATAAAACGACAGTTGTAAAAGCATCTGCAGAAGGTGTGATAAAGTCAATAAAAAATGATCCTAGATATGGACTTACAGTAGTAATAGAGCATACAAATGGTTTTACTAGTGTTTATTCAAATTTGTTGACAGCTGAGTTTGTAGTAAAAGGGGAAAAGGTGAAACAAGGACAAAGCATAGGTACTGTTGGAAATACCGCAACATTTGAAATTTCAGATGAGCCTCATCTTCATTTCGAGATAACTAAAGATGGGACTAATTTGGACCCAGAACTATACCTAAAAAACTAGATTGACAAAAATTATAAGTAAATATATAATCAAAAACACATATTATTTAGATATTAATTGTATGAATAATATGTGTTTTATAATGAGAAAATGAAGGAGAAATAATGAAAAAAATTAAAAAGAAAGATATAGTATTATACCTTGTAATGCTTACATTTTGCATAATAGTGTGTGCACCACTTTTACAAATGCATATTGCTTCAGATACATATAATTTTATGGATTTGGGATATTTTCAATATCCATCGCAGTATTTCTTAAAAGATGCGAGGATTATATCAACACTATTTACATATTTAGCTGGAATATTAAATTTAGATTATCAAGTTTTTATTGTTGGTATGGAAGTATTAGCAGTAATAATTGCGTCTTTTTCAATTTATATATTATATAAAACTATTGGAAAAAAATTATCAGAAAACATATATAACATGAATCTGAAAAATAGTATAATTCTAATGGCAATTACTATTATAATTTTTAATTGTATGTCATTAGAGTATTTCTTGTATGCTGAGTGTGCAGTGATGTGCTTAAGTGTATTATTATCTATAGTTGCTGCCAAAATTTTTATAGAAGAAAAAAACAAACATAAATATGTAAAAACATTATTGATATTAACACTTGCTACATTTTGCTATCAAGGAAGCATAAATATTTTTATCACATTAGTAACATTATTATTGATAATAGACAAAAGTAAAGTTAATATTAAGGAAAATATAAAACAATTTATAATAGCAGGAATAATTTTTGTTGTTAGCGAGATTGTAAATATTATATGTATGTATCTAATAAATAATTTTATGGGATCTGAACAAGAAAGAGTTGCAGGTAATGTGATAATAAGAAACATTCTTTTATTTAATCCATTAATGAAATTTATTATAGAAAATGTGTTTATATTAAATTTTAACTTATGGCCATCAATGATAATACCAATATTTATCGGAATATCTATAATATTAATACTATGTAGCAAAAAGAAAATTAGAGGATTAATTGAATATATTTTTTTGATATTAGTAGCTGTGTTAGCAAGTATATTACCAGTATTTCTTATGAAGAGTCCAGGTATAGAACCAAGAATGGTTATGTCTGCAGGAAGCATTATTGGAATCTCAATTATTTATTTAAGTTATATATATAATGATGAGAAGAGCAAGATTATGCAAGATATTATATTTGTAATTACAATGATATTTTTTATTTTTAACACGATAAATACCATACAAATATTTTCAGCTCATATAGCAACCAATAAGATAGATGCTAATATGGGAATTACAATAAAATACAAAATAGAAAAATATGAAAATGAAACAGGAAATAATGTAACAAAAGTTGCATATCGCAGAGACAGTATGCATAGAGATTTTCCATATGGATATAAGAAAAAATTATCTTCATTTACGCAGAGAGCGTTTGACAATTATTATTGTATAATAGAAGCATTAAACTATTATTGTAACAGAAAGTTCGAAAAGACAACTATGGATGAAAAAATATATACAGATTATTTCTTGGGAAAAAATTGGAACACATATTCGGATGAACAAATTGTGTTTGAAGGAGATACAATGTATATTTGTACATATTAAATAAAAAAACTTCCAATATTTTATTGGAAGTTTTTTTTTATATGATATAATAATATAAACCAAAATTTGGAGGAGCAAAGATGGATTGGACAAAAGAACAAAAACAAGCAATTGAAGAAAAAGGATCAAACATATTAGTAGCAGCTGCTGCTGGAAGTGGAAAAACAGCGGTATTAGTAGAAAGAATTATTAATAAAGTAGTTAATGAAAATATAGATATTGATAAAATGTTAATAGTTACATTTACAAATGCAGCAGCTGCAGAGATGAGAGAAAGAATATTAGATGCTATATATAAGAAACTTGAAGAAAAGCCAGAAGATAGTAATTTACAAAGGCAAATTACTTTGCTAAACAAGGCTAATATCTGTACCATACATTCATTTTGCTTAGATGTAATTAGAAATAATTTTTATGAAATTGATACTTCTGCTAATTTTAGAATTGGTGATACAGCTGAGGTAGAGTTACTAAAAAATGAAGTTATTGAAGATTTATTTGAACAAAAATATATAGAACAAGATAAAGATTTTTTAAAATTAATAGATACATATACCGGATATAGAGGCGATGAACCATTAGTAGAATTAATATTAAATATATATAAATATATTCAAAGTAATCCGTTTCCAGAAAAATGGTTAGAAGAAAAAGTAGAAATGTTTAATATAGAGAATAATATGGATTTTTCAGAAACGGTATGGGGAAAAATCTTATTAGAAGAAATTAAAGATACAATAACAGAATGTATTATGAAACTGAAGAAAATAAGAACTGACTTAAGTAAATACAACGAATTGGAAAAATATAAATTAGTAATTGATGATGATATAAATGGTTTAACATATATATATGATCATGCAAATTCATGGGATGAAACATATGTAACAATGCAACAAATGAACTGGAAAAAATGGCCAGTAGATAAAAAGATTACAATAGATTTAAAAAACGAGGCAAAAGAAATAAGAGATAAAATAAAAAAACAATTTAGTGGGATAGAGATGAATACTAATTCTGAAGAATCTTTGCAAGATATAAATGAAATGTATGAAGTATTAAAAGATCTACAGAAGATAGTTCAAGAGTTTGGAAAGGCATTTTCTGATAAAAAAAAGGAAAAAAATATAATTGATTTTAGTGACATTGAGCATTTTGCATTAAAAATATTAATAAATGAAAAAGACGGATTAATAGAGGAATCTGAAGTTGCAAAAAGGTATAAAGAGAAATTTACAGAAATAGCAATAGATGAATACCAAGATAGTAATTTAGTTCAAGAATATATATTAAATAGTATTTCAAATAAAAACAATATATTTATGGTTGGTGACGTAAAACAAAGTATTTATAAATTTAGACAAGCACGACCAGAACTTTTTTTAGAGAAATATGCAAAATATAAATTGAAAGATGAACTAAAAGAAAACAAAAAAGATGGACAAAAAATAAAGCTATTCAAAAATTTTAGAAGTAGAAAAGAAGTCCTTGATTTTACTAATTTGGTTTTTGAGAATATTATGAGTAAGGATCTTGGAGATGTCGAATATAATCAAGAAGAATATTTGAATTATGGAGCAAATTTCCCATGCTTAGAAGACGAGAATATTAATTTTGCAGGAAAAACAGAATTAAATATTATTAATTTAAAAGAAGATGAAATAGATATTTATAAAAAAGATGACAATATAAATAATGAAAACACTATGCAAGAAGAATCAGATGAAGAGGATCAAGAAAGAATAGAAAATAGTGTAATAGAAGCGAGATTTGTGGCAAACAGAATAAAAGAATTATTAGATAGTAATTATATGATATTTGACAAAAGAGAAGGATATAGAAAAATTACATATAAAGACATATGTGTTTTATTAAGAGCAACTTCTATAACAGCTCCAATATATGAAAAAGAGATATCAGATTTAAATTTACCAGTGTTTAGTGATACATCTAGTACGTATTTAGACTCTATGGAAGTACAAACTATTATGGCTTTATTAAAAGTTATAAACAATCCAATGCAGGACATTCCTCTTGTAACTGTGCTAAGATCTAATATAGGAAAATTTAATGATAATGAATTAATAGAAATTCGTTTAGCTGATAGAAATAGTACTTTCTACGAGGCAATGTTAAAAGCAAGACTAATAGTAGAAGATAACTTAAAAAACAAAATTGAAAATTTATTAGAAAATTTAAAAAAATGGAAAGATGAAGAACAATATTTAGAGTTAGATGAACTTATATGGAAGATATATATGGATACAGGATTCTACCATTATGTAAGTCTATTAACCAATGGCAATCTAAGACAAGCAAACTTAAAGATGTTATTTGAAAAAGCTAAGCAATATGAAAAAGCTAGTTTTAAAGGCCTATTTAATTTCATTAATTTTATGGATAAAGTTAGACTTAGTAGTGGAGATGTAGGAGCAGCAAAACTAATAGGAGAGAATGATAATGTAATAAGAATTATGAGTATTCATAAAAGCAAAGGATTAGAATTTCCGGTTGTTTTTCTATGTGGAACAGGAAGAAAAATTAACATGCAAGATTTAAATAAACCGATATTATTACATCAAGATATTGGACTTGGACCTAAACTAATCAATTCAGAAAAAAGAGTTGAATATAATACACTTGCTAAAGAAGCAATAAAAGTTAGAAGTAGAAAAGAAACTATATCAGAAGAAATGAGAATTCTGTATGTAGCATTAACTCGTGCAAAGGAAAAACTTATAATAACAGGCCTTTCAAAGGATTTACAAAAAGATTTTAAGGAAAAAGAACAGTTATTAAGCATGTATAACAAAGATAAAAACAGTTTTGATCAAGTGAAGAAAATAGATTATAAATTGTTGGAAAAGTATATTTCTTATTTAGATTGGCTTGAATTGGTATATTTATACAATAAAGATAAAATTGATGACATAGTTGAGCTAAAAGAGTATAAAAAAGATGATGTTTTGAAAATGAAAAAGGATAAAATTGAAACAAAAGATATAGAAGAATTACTATTTGAATGTAACCCTAAAGAAGAAAAAGATAGATTAAAAGAAAAAATTGTTAATAAACTGAACTGGAAATACGACTATATTGAATCATCAAAAATTCCAACAAAAACTTCAGTTACAAAATTAAAACAATCAGAAGAACAAGATACAATATCATTAACATACAATCCTAAATTCTTAGAAAAAACTCAGAGATTAACATCTGCACAAAAAGGAACAGTAATGCATTTATGCGTACAAAAACTAGATGAGAGTAAAGATTATACAAAAGTTGAAATAGAAGAGTTTGTTCAGAATCTATATAAAGAGAGTATTATTAGCGAATTAGAGCTAAAAAGCATAAATGTGCAAGTTTTATATGAATATACTCAATCTGAATTGTGGAAAGATTTAAAAAATGCAAAACGTATTTATAAGGAGCAACCATTTTATATTAATGTTTCTGCAAAAGAAATTTATGAAGAAGCGGATCAAGAAAAAATACTTGTACAAGGAATAATAGACTTATACTATATTAATAAAGATGATAAATTAATATTAGTTGATTATAAAACTGATTATATAAAAAGTGGTGATGAAAAGGAATTAGAATTAAAGTATAAAGTTCAGTTAGAGCTATACAAAAAAGCATTAGAGGAAGCATTGGGAAGAAAAGTTGATAAGGCAATTATTTATGCATTATCACAAAAAAGTTAAGAAGTATACCTTTTCTTAATAATTATGATAGGAAAAATAATATAAATTTACTTATTTAACTTTAGAAATTAATATGATATACTAAAATGAACAAAAGAAATAACCACACAAAAAGCAGGACTAGAATTAAAAAAATCGTGGGAAAATTAAAATATAAACTTATTATAAATTAAAATAGCAAGTGGAAAATAAATTGGAGGAGAAATGGGAGAATTTGTGCATTTACACATCCATAGTGAATTTAGTCTATTAGATGGAGCAAATAGAATAAAAGATTTACCTGTAAGAGCAAAAGAATTAGGCATGGATGCAATTGCAATAACAGACCATGGAGTTATGTTTGGAGCAATTGACTTTTATAAAGCATGTAAGGCAAATGGAGTAAAGCCAATAATTGGATGTGAAGTATATGTGGCACCAAGAAGCAGATTAGACAAAGATCCAAATATAGATAGTAAGTATAATCATTTGATACTAATTGCTAAAAATAATGAAGGATATAAAAATCTTTCTAAGTTGGTATCATTAAGCTTTGTTGACGGTTTCTATTATAAACCACGTATAGATAAAGAAATACTTGAAAAATATCATGAAAATTTAATATGTTGTAGTGCATGTCTGGCGGGAGAAGTAAATCAGGCTATTTTAAAAGGTGATATGCAAGAAGCTGAAAAGGTAGCTTTATGGTATAAAAATCTATTTGGGAAAGATTATTATTTAGAAGTACAAAATAATGGAATTAAAGAACAGGTTTTGGTAAATCAAAAATTAATAGAATTATCGAGAAAATTAGATATTCCTCTTGTTGCAACAAATGATGCGCATTATTTAAAAAGAGAAGATGCATACAATCATGAAATATTATTGTGTATTCAAACTGGTAAAAGAATGACAGATGAAGATCGTATGCGTTTTGATACAGAGGAACTATACGTTAAATCACCACAAGAAATGAAAGAATATTTTGCAAATATTCCAGAAGCTATAGAAAATACTGTTAAAATAGCAGAAGAATGTAATGTGGAATTTGAATTTGGACATACAATACTCCCAAATTATGATGTGCCTGAAGAATTTGAAACGCATTATGATTATTTAAAAAAGCTAACAGATGATGGAATAACTAAAAGATATGGGGAAAATCCATCAAAAGAGATAATAGATAGAAAAGATTATGAACTTAGTGTAATAAAGAAAATGGGATATGTTGATTACTTTTTAATAGTATGGGATTATATAAATTATGCCAAGTCAAATGGAATACCTGTAGGACCAGGACGTGGATCTGGAGCTGGGTCAATTGTTGCATATAGCATAGGGATAACAGATATTGACCCAATAAGATATAATTTACTATTTGAAAGATTTTTAAATCCAGAAAGAATAAGTATGCCTGATTTTGATGTTGACTTTTGCTATGAAAGACGTCAAGAGGTAATTGACTATGTAGGAAGAAAATATGGAACAGATCATGTTTCTCAGATTATTACGTTTGGAACAATGTCTGCAAGAATGGTAATTAGAGATGTGGGTAGAGCTTTAGATTTGCCATATGCAGAGGCAGATCAACTTGCAAAAATGATACCTAATGAATTACATATTACAATAAAAAAAGCAATGGAACAAAATAAAGAACTATTAGAGAAATATGAATCAGATCAAGAAATAAAGAAATTGCTAGACATTGCTATGGCATTGGAAGGAATGCCAAGACAGGCTTCAACACATGCTTGTGGAATAGTTATAACCAAGGATCCAGTTGATACGTATGTTCCTCTATATGTAAGAGAAGGGATGATTTCAACTCAATATATCATGACTACATTAGAAGAATTAGGGCTTTTAAAAATGGACTTCTTGGGGCTTAGAACTTTAACTGTTATACAAGATACAAAAGATTTAATAAAGCAAAATAGAGGAATAGATGTTGAATTTGACAAAGACATGAATGATCCAAAGGTATATAAACAATGGCAAGAGGGTACATCTGTTGGAATTTTCCAATTTGAAAGTCAAGGAATGACAAATTTTATGAAGGAATTAAAACCAGATTGTTTAGAAGATATTATAGCAGGAGTTTCTCTATATAGACCTGGACCAATGGATCAGATTCCTAGATATATTGCGAATAAGAAGGATCCCGAACATGCAATATATACACATCCTAGCTTAAAACCAATTTTAAATGTTACATATGGATGTATGGTTTATCAAGAACAGGTTATGCAAATTGTAAGAGATTTAGCGGGTTATTCACTTGGTAGAGCAGACTTGGTAAGACGTGCTATGGGAAAGAAAAAACTTGATGTTATGGCAAAAGAACGTGAAATATTTATTCATGGACAAGAAGATGAATCAGGAAATATTATTGTTAATGGATGTGTAAGAAACGGGATTGATGAAAAATCTGCTAACACGATTTTTGATGAGATGGCAGAATTTGCAAAATATGCTTTTAATAAATCACATGCGGCAGCATATGCTGTACTTTCTTATCAAACAGCCTACTTAAAAACATATTATCCTGCAGAATTTATGGCAGCAATGCTAAATAGTTTTTTAGGAAATTTAGATAAAATACCATCATATATTGATGAATGTAAAAGATTACATATTGAAATATTAAAGCCAGATATAAACAAAAGTTATACTAGATTTACAGTAGATGATGGAAAGATTCGTTTTGGCTTAGGAAGTATAAAAAATGTTGGAACATCAGCAGTAGATGAGATAGTTGCAGAAAGAAATAAAAATGGAGAATATAAAGATTTTGGAGATTTCTGTGAAAGAATTGCTGATGCGTCTGTAAATAAAAAATGTGTAGAAAGTTTAATAAAAGCAGGTGCATTTGATTCATTTGAACAAACGAGAAGCACATTAATGGAATCTTTTGAAACAATTATAGATAGTATTTCTGATAATTCTAAAAAGAGTTTTGAGGGACAAGTTACGATGTTTGACTTAGAGGGAATCTCATCGAATAATAAAGACAAAGATCAAAATATACAGGAATTAAAATACACATACAAAATTGTACCAGAATATTCGGACAAAGAATTACTATCAATGGAAAAAGAAATGCTTGGGTTATATATTTCAGGTCACCCATTGGAAAAATTAAGAAAACAAATTGAAATGCAGACAAATATAAATACTTATCAAATGAGACAGATGCAAAATGAAGATTTAAGCAGTGACGAATCACGTTTACAGATGTTAGATGGAAGTGCGCAACTTACAAATAACAGTCATTTACAAGATGGAAAAGCTGTTAAATATGCAGGAATCATTACAAGTGTTAAAAAGAAATATACAAAAAGCAATAAAATTATGGCATTTGTAACCGTTGAGGATCTATATGGGCCTACTGAAGTTATAGTATTTGAGAGCTGTTATCAAAATTGTTCAAATATTCTAATTGTAGATAATATTATATTGGTAGAAGGCAGATTAAGTATTAGAGAAGATGAAGACACAAAAATAGTTGCAAGAGAAATTAAAGAATTTGGAATTCAAAAAAAGAAAATATTATCGTTAGATATTACAGAATTAGATGATGATAAAAAAGAAAAACTAAGAGGAGCAATTAGGTTTTTTACAGGAGAAATGAATAATATTCAACTTCAAATCATAAACGGAGAAAGAAAAGATATGGCTGGAGGAATATATTTAACTGATGAAATTCTAGAACAATTTATGGAACTAATAGGAAATGATAGTGTAAAAATAGAGGAGGTTTAGAGAAAAAGAATTATTTACTGATTATGAGGTAAATAATTCTTTTCTTTTTAAAAACGAAAGTCCCAGAGAAAATACTGCTCTGGGACTTTGTCTTATGACGTTTTAGGTCGATTTTTTAAATAGCCATTAGATATTCATAATTGAAAAATTCATTTGCAAAGTCTTTGTCAAGTTCATAGTCCTGCATACAGAAACTAGAAAAAATAGACTTTACTTTCTGCAAATTGCCTGTTGTAGATGCTATGTAGAAGACTTCTTCTTCCAAACAGCTAAAGAGACTAGTCTGATAAATAAAGAATGAAGAATCTTCATCTATCAAATTTCCTAATGTCCAAAGAGAGTTAAAATTACAAACGAACGTTTCAAAAGAATCCAATTCAACTCCTTCACAAGAAGTTCCAGGAAAAATGTCTGAAATATTTGAATTGAATAAATCCCTTATCAAATCAATGTTGGAAGTAAAATAAGCTTTTCTGAATTCTTCTTCTCCAACAATTACTGAAAGTTGCTTGGCTAAGATTCTTTGGTAATCATAAGGAGTATCAACATTCGCATTTACAAATTCTGAGGCTAAATAGTCTGTAGTACCTTCATTAAAAAAATAAGTCAAAGTATTTCCTTCAGAAGTTTTATAACGAAAGCCTCTGTTTTCTCCATTATCAGATAAATAATGAAGCAGTTCATGAACTACGATGTGTAATGAATGTGTGTTTTGTAAATCAACAGTATCCAATACATAAATGATGTTATTTAAGTAGCATCCATCCATTTTTGTGCCACCGGTATAGCTAAGAAAATCATCAGCAGTTACCTGACGGATTTCTGGGGTGGCTTTTTCAATGCCGTAGAATGAACAAAGCTGTTTAAAAATTTTTTCTATCTCTTCAGATATACTTCTTTCGGAAGTTGTAGAAGTAGGCAAATTGATTTCAGTGCTATCATCTGCTTCTATGAATGATGGCATTGACCAATCATAAAGCTGGGGAACAAACTCACTTTTATTGTTGCAACCGGTCACAAAAATCATTGACATTGCTAAAAGAAGTGCAAATACCTTTTTTATGTTAGTCATAAGAGACCCTCCTTAATTCAATCATCATGTTGCTAAATGAATAATATGTAAAAAGGAACCAAATTTGGTTAACCTTAGAATAAAGGAAATAAATATATATAAAACAATATATAATTGTATACATTCATGTTAACATAAAACAAATAAAAAGTCAAATATGTAGATTTCAATATCATGCTGATTACATATTATAGAGAAATCTTTGTAAACAATTATTTCATATATTGAAATTGGAAAATAAATGCAATATAATATTACGGATTAGGAGGTAGATGTATGCCATATATAAAATTTGAGAATGTTGTAAAAGAATATAAAATGGGAGAAGTAAGTATTAAAGCATTAGATAATACGAACTTTGAGATTGAAAAAGGGGAACTTGTTGTTATTGTTGGACCAAGTGGAGCTGGTAAAACTACCGCATTAAACATATTGGGAGGAATGGACAGTGCTACTTCAGGTACAGTTTTAATTGATGAAAAAGATATAAGTAACTTTAAACCTAAGCAATTAATTAAATACCGTAGAGAAGACATAGGATTTGTGTTTCAGTTTTATAATTTAGTACAAAATCTAACAGCAGTTGAAAATGTTGAACTTGCAACTCAAATATGTAAAAGACCATTAGATCCTAAAACTATTTTAAAAAAAGTTGGATTACAAGATAGAATGAATAATTTTCCATCTCAATTATCTGGAGGAGAGCAACAAAGAGTTGCAATAGCAAGAGCAATTGCTAAAAATCCAAAATTGCTTTTATGTGATGAACCAACAGGTGCTTTAGATTATAAAACAGGAAAACAAATTTTACAATTATTGCAAGACACATGTAGAAAAGAAAAAATGACGGTTATTATAATTACACATAATTCTGCCTTGACGCCAATGGCTGATAGAGTTATACACTTTAAAAATGGTACTGCATTTGATATACAAAAAAATGATAATCCAACACCTATAGAAGAAATTGAGTGGTAAATACCATTAATAATTGGATAAAACAAAAACATTAAAGGGAGTAATAAAATTGAAAAATGTTTTATTAAAAGATTCTGTAAAAGAAATAAAAAATACATTTAAAAGATTTTTATCAATATTGTTAGTAGTGCTTCTAGGAGTGGGATTCTTTGCTGGAATTAAAGCTACAAGCCCAGATATGAAGAAAACAATAGATAAGTATTTTGATGAACAAAATGTAATGGATATACAAGTTATTTCTACATTAGGACTAACAGAAGACGATTTAAAAACGCTACAGAATATAGATGGTGTAGAAAAAGTAAGTGCAAGTTATTATCAAGATGCTATTGTACAAGTTCAAGATTCTGAATATGTAATGCGAATGGAAAGCATTGCAGATGATATGAATATGCTTGTGCTTGTAGAAGGAAGTTTGCCTCAAGAAACAGATGAATGTGTAGTTGAAGAAGGATTTTTAAAATCTTCAGGATATAAAATAGGAGATAATATAAATCTTAAATTAGACAAAATAAAAGATGACGATGGAAATGAAAAGGATGCTATAAAACAAACAAATTTAAAGATTGTTGGAACAGTTAAGTCACCGCTATACATTTCAAGAGAAAGAGGAAGTAGTAAATTAGGTTCTGGAAAAATAAATTATTATATGTATGTAAACAAAGCCTTAATTAATTCGGAATACTATGTAGCGGCATATATACAAGTAAATGGAGCAAAAGAATTAAAATGCTACAATGATGATTATGATAGTATAATAGACAATGTGAAAGATAGAATAGAATCAATAGAAGAAGAAAGAAAACAAGCTAGATATAACGAAATATATAATAATGCAAATAAAAAAATACAAGATGCAGAAAAAACTTTAAAAAATGAAAAAAATAAGGCTGAAAAAGAAATAAATGATGCTAAAAATAAAATTTCAAGTGCTAAAACAGAAATAAAAAACTCGAAGGCGGAACTTGAAAAAAATAAAAGAAGTGCAAATACAGAATTTACAAATGCACAAAACAAAATAAACGAAGCACAAAAACAATTAACATCACAATTAAATAAATTTAATAACTCTAAAAAAGATGCTGAAAAACAAATCGCAGAAAATAAACAGAAATTAGAAATATTAAAAAATATGGAAAGCAAAGATGAAACTGTAACTGCAACTATAAAGACATTAGAAAATGGGATAGAAAAAGCCGAAACAGAATTAAAAGAAAATGAAACAAAACTTAATGAGGCACAAAAAGAAATAAATAAAAATCAAGAAACGTTAAATAAACAAAAGAAATCTACAAATGAAAAATTTACATTGGCTGAAGATAGAATAAAAAACGCAGAAAATGAGGTAAGTAATAACGAAGCAAAACTTGCAAAAGCTGAAAAAGAAGCAAAAGAAAAAATACAAGATGCTGAAGAAAAGTTGGAAGATGCAAAACTAAAATTAAAAGATATAAAAAAGCCAGAATGGTATATTTTAGATAGAAATCAAAATAATGGTTATGTAAGTTACATGCAAGATACAGATAGGATTGCGAATATAGCAACCGTCTTTCCAGTTGTATTTTTTTTAGTTGCAGCTTTAATAAGTTTAACTTCAATGAGTAGAATGGTTGAAGAACAACGCGTTCAAATAGGTACACTTAAAGCATTAGGATATACAAAAATAAAAATTGCTAGTAAATATATTATTTATGCGCTACTAGCAACAGTAATAGGATCTGTAATTGGGTTAGCAATAGGATTTAATGTTTTACCTAAAATAATAACAGATATGTACGCAATGATGTATATACTGCCAGAAGTTACGTTAGAATTTAATTTGAAATATACAGTTATTAGTATAGTATTAGCTATGCTTTGTACAGTTGGAGCAACTATCTATTCTTGTGCGAAGGAGCTAAAAAGCACACCAGCAAATTTAATGAGACCAAAAGCTCCAAAACCTGGTAAAAGGGTATTTTTGGAAAATATAAATTGGATCTGGTCAAAACTAAAATTTACACAAAAAGTAACTGCTAGAAATATATTTAGGTATAAAAAAAGATTTTTAATGACAGTTATAGGGGTAATGGGAAGTACTGCTTTAATATTAGCTGGATTCGGGATAAGGGATTCAATATCAAAAATGATACCGGCACAATATGGAAAGATATTTAAATATAATATACAAATTTCTTTGAAAGATAATATTAGTAAAAAGCAGATACAAGAAGAAACAGAAAAAATAAAACAAATGAATGAAATTGAAAGCATTATAAAAGTTAATATCCAATCTGTTGAAATAACAAGTATAGAAAATACACAAAATATACAACTAATTGTTCCAGAAAACACAGAAGAGCTAGATAAATTTATTTCTTTACAATCTAGAGTAAAAAAAGATGAGAAATATAAGTTAGGTAATACAGGAGTTATTATAACAGAAAAATTATCTAAAGTACTTAATTTAAAAGAAGGAGATACAATAAAAATAAAAAACTCTGATAATATTGAAGTCGAAACAAAAATTAGTTACATTACAGAGAATTATTTAATGCACTATATATATATGTCTCCAGAATTATATAATAAATTGTATAGTGAAGATTTTAGTGCTAATACAGTATTTGCGAATACAAAAGAAGGAACAGATGAGGCACAGCTTGGATCTAATATATTAGAAAGTAAAAATGTTACAGGCGTATTATTTACTTCAAGTACAGAAAATATATTTGCAGAAGTAATGGACAATATGAATTTTGTAGTGTGGATTTTAATTATATCAGCTGGACTTCTTGAATTTGTTGTGCTATACAATTTGGCAAATACCAATATAAGTGAAAGAATAAGGGAATTAGCAACAATAAAAGTATTAGGATTTTATGATAGAGAAGTGTATGAATATATATCAAAAGAAAGTAACATATTAACAGCTATAGGAATTGTACTTGGTTTATTTGCAGGATATTTTTTGGCGATGTTTATTATTAAAACCTGTGAACTAGATATTTTAATGTTTAATAAAGAGATAAATATAATTAGTTTTGTTTATTCTGCCGTAATTACAATACTCTTTACAATTATTGTAAATGTTGCTACATATTTTTCTTTGAAAAAAATTAACATGATTGAGTCATTAAAAAGCATAGAATAATAGTTAAGACAAGAAAATAAAAATAAAACATAAAAAAACTATTTACAATATATGGTAACTGTGCTATAATATATACATACCATAAAGGTAGATAAAAAAATTTTAGGAGGTAGTTCCAATGATAATCAGCATGGAACAGACAAAAAAGGAAGAAGGAGGAGCAATCCTCGGTGTGGCAAAGGACGACAAGTCGGGTCAGGTAATTGAATTTAGACTTGAAGATGGAGCACTTTCCACTTCCTCAAAGGAAGTAGGAACAGTTGTAGGTCTTATAGAAAGCCTACTGATGGGTACATGCAAGGAAATTATATTCAACGGGGTGACATACTACCGTCTGACCGATGTTAGAGCCTTGATGACACTGACAGCCTAAAAATAAAAGTTCTCAGTTAATTTACTGAGAACTTTTTCTGTGTGAAAATATATATGTTGGGTTGACAAACATATGCATTTATGATAAAATTATTAACCGTAAGCCGCCTGAGTCGGGTAACTAAATGCTAGATATATTCTGGCTACCTAGTATTTTATGCTTAGCGAGTATACATATAAGAGGAGGTGTACATATAATGTACGCAATAATTGAAAGTTGTGGAAGACAATACAAAGTATCAGAGGGAGATGTAGTATTCTTTGAAAAATTAGATGCAGAAGAAGGAAAAAAAGTTACATTTGATAACGTTGTTCTTGTATCTAACGATAAAAAAGTTGAAGTTGGATCTCCATATGTTAAAGGTGTAAAGGTTGAAGGAAAAGTAGTTGCACACGGAAAACATAAAAAAATAGTTGTATATAAATACAAAGCTAAAAAGAACTACAGAAGAACACAAGGACATAGACAACCATACACAAAAGTAGAAATTACAAAAATAAAAACAGCTACAGAAAAGGCAGAAGTAAAAGAAACAGCAGAAAAGAAAACTGCTACAAAAACAACTGCAAAAAAAGCAACTGTTAAAGAATAATAAAGAGAATATATAAAATATTTTGACAGACGAAAGGAGTGAGATAAATGGCTCATAAGAAAGGTCAAGGTAGTGTAAAGAACGGTAGAGACAGTGAGTCTAAACGTTTAGGACTTAAAAGAGCAGATGGACAAATTGTTCCAGCTGGAAATATTCTAGTAAGACAAAGAGGAACAAAATTCCACCCAGGAACAAATGTAGGAATCGGAAGCGATGATACATTATATGCAAAAGTAACTGGAAAAGTTAAGTTTGAGAGATTAGGTAGAGATAAAAAACAAGTTAGTGTTTATCCAGTAGAGGAAGTTTCTACAAACAAATAATAATATAAAACCAAACTATTAAAATATAGTTTGGTTTTTATTTTTTTATCTATTTATATTAAAAGTTTAATTAGCTTATAACTTCTATAGTAAGTCTTCCATTTTATATAAACCATTTCTTTTACCTACTATAAATCTAGCTGCACGAATTGCACCTTCAGCGTAAACATTACGAGAATAAGCAGTATGAGTAATTTCTATTGATTCGTTTTCTCCTAAATAAAGCACACTATGCTCTCCAACTATATTTCCACCCCTAATGGAAGAAAAACCAATTTCATGAGGATCTCTTGGTTCTTTTTTCATGTTTCTATCTAGGTTATAGTGATATTTATTTTTGCATCCAATATTTATTGCTTCTGCAAGCATAAAAGCAGTTCCACTTGGAGCATCTTTCTTTTTATTATGGTGTTTTTCAATAATTTCAATATCCATATTAGAAAGAAGAGGTGAAATATTAGATAATATCTTACATAGAAGATTAATTGTGTAGGACATATTAGATGCTTTAAAGATTGGTATTGCTTCGGAATATTCTGAAATTTTTTTAATATCTCCATCACAAAAACCAGTAGTAGCAATTACAATAGGTACTAGATGACATACTGCATAGTCGAGAGCAATAAAAGCAGCCTCTGTAGTTGAAAAATCAATAATTACATCTGGCTTGGATTGACTCTGAGCGAGTATATTAAATGATAAGTCTGTATCTTTATCAATTCCATATTTAACAAACATGTCGGGTTCTTGTTGAATGCTACTATATAAAACTTTCCCCATATTTCCATTACATCCATTAATTAAAACATTGATCATAAAAATATCACCTGTAATATGTAAAAATAGAGATATGTATATAACATATCTCTATAAAATTATATTCTTTAATTTATTAAACTATTCTAAATATAATTAAACTTAAAAATATATATGCATATTTGTAAACTCTGTTTTTCTTTAATTTAGATTGTAAATATAAATATGTTTCGCGAAGTGCACTGTATTTATCCATTAATGTAACAATATATGATTCTTTATATTTAGGTGGACATATGGTTACAGGCCACATGTGTTTTAAAATAATATCTATTTCTTTTTTATTTAAAGAGAAATTTTCTAAAGAATTTTTAAGAGCAATTTCCGGATGTACAAAAGCGTGTAATCCAGGTAACTCAACATCTCTATAATTTTTTCTCCAATCATATAAAAATAGATCATGAAGCATTGCGGCACGAGCGGTAGAACAATAATCTAAATTAAGCTTTTTGGCAATTATATAACTATAATAAGCAACATGTAAACAATGTGTATAACAAGAAGTATTGCAATGTTGTCTATATTTTTTCATTTTTTGAACGGTTTCATTAGATATAATATCATTTATTATATTGAAAAATTCTGTTTTATCATCTGTGTTGCTGTCTAAATCTGATATTATAATACTTTCTCTTTTGGGAGATGTTAATAATTTCATTGAATATAACCCCTTTGAATTTAATATACCTCTATTATATCATTATTTTATAATAGAGTGAAGAAATTTGCAAGAAATAGGAAAATAAATTTCGCTAGTAATCAAATTTTTTAATGGAAGTGATAACTTTTTGTTTTCCAGAATCAGAAAGCTCTATTAAAGGTAAACGGGGATTACCACATTTGAAACCTATATAATTCATGGCATATTTTATAGGAATAGGATTTACTTCACAAAATAGAGAACCAATTAAGTCAATTGAGTGTAGTTGCATGTCTAATGCTATTCTTGTATTTCCATTTAAATATTCATTAACCATATTATGAACAAATTTAGGATATAAGTTTGACAATACAGAAATACAACCTAAACCTCCTAATGAAAGAATTGGAATAATTGAATCATCATTTCCTGAATATATTGCTAGATTATCTTTACATAAAGAAGTAATTTTAGCTGCTTGAGATATATTGCCACTAGCTTCCTTAATAGCAACAATATTGTCTATTTTAGATAATTCAAAGCAAGTAAAAGGGTCTATATTTATTCCTGTTCGGCTAGGAACATTGTATAAAATAATAGGTAAGTTTGTGTTTTGAGCAACTTCCATGTAATGAGTAATTAATCCTTCCTGAGTTGTTTTGTTATAATATGGAGATACAAGTAGCAAGGCACTTACGCCTACACTTTCAGCATATTTAGATAGTTCTATAACATTTTTTGTATTATTTCCACCAGTACCTGCTATAATAGGAATTCTTTTTCTTGCAATTTGAACAGCAAACTTTATTACCTCCTTCTTTTCTTCTGTACTCATTGTCGCTGATTCACCTGTTGTACCACATATAACTAAACTATCAACTCCTTCAAAAATTTGAAACTCAATAAGTTTTCTAAGTTCTTCAAAATCTATATTTCCATCATCAGTAAAAGGTGTTACCAAAGCCGTAGCACAGCCTTTGAAAATTATATCTTTCATTTAATACCTCCTTTATAGATTATATGAGAAGTAGGGTAAAAAATTTCAGGTATAAAAGTAAAATAGTAATAAATATTAACAGCTATTGAACCTAGGAGAGTTTCATGGTAAAATATGGATAGTAAAGAGGGGGTATTATGTTAGAATTACAAAACATATCATTTTCAAGAGAAAATAAACAAATATTAAAAAATATAAATCTAGTAATAGATAATAATAAATTAATTGCAGTTACGGGACCAAATGGATCGGGGAAGTCTACACTTGCTAAGATTATTATGGGAATGGTTAAACCTGATTCAGGAAAAATATTATTTGATGGAAAAGACATTACTGATATGAATGTAACTCAAAGGGCAAGAGAAGGAATTGGATTTGCCTTTCAACAACCTGTAAAATTTAAGGGACTTACAGTAAAAGATTTGATTGAAATTGCAGCAGGAAATCACATTAAAGTATGTGAGGCTTGTGATGTACTATCAGATGTGGGGTTATGTGCACAAGAATATTTGAATAGAGAAGTTAATTCTGAATTATCAGGAGGAGAATTAAAAAGAATAGAAATTGCAATGCTTGCAGCAAAAAAATCAAAATTAACTATTTTTGATGAACCAGAAGCAGGAATAGACTTATGGAGCTTTAACAATTTAATTGGGGTATTTGAAAAAATGCATGAAGAAATACAAGGATCGATTGTGATCATTTCTCATCAAGAAAGAATTTTAAATATTGCAGATGAAATTGTATTACTTTCAAATGGTCAAATAGAAGAAGTTGGAGATGGCAAAAAAATATTGCCAAAGCTTTTGAATAAAACAAAACCTTGTCATAAGCTAAATAAAACGGAAAATTGTGAATAAGAAAGGGCAAATAATGGATAAAATAGAAAAAGACTTATTGAAAACGATTGCAGACATAGAACAAGTGCCAATGGGAGCATATAATATAAGAGAAAATGGAAAAGGAGTTGCAAGAAATACTACAGTAAACATTGATATTGTAACTAAAACGGATAAGCCAGGAATTGATATAATTGTAAAACCAAATACAAAAAATGAAAGCGTTCATATACCAGTAATCTTAACACAGGGTGGTTTTAATGATGTGGTATATAATGATTTTTATATTGGAGAAAATGCAGATGTAGTAATTGTAGCAGGTTGTGGTATACACAATAGCTCTTGCGAAACGTCTCAACATGATGGAATACATACATTTCATTTAGGTAAAGGATCAAAAGTAAAATATATAGAAAAGCATTATGGAGAAGGAAGTGGAACAGGAGACAGAATATTAAATCCTCAAACAGTAGTCAATTTAGATGAAGGCTCATACATGGAAATGGAAACTGTTCAAATAGAGGGAGTTTCTTCAACTGTAAGAGAAACAAATGCAAACTTATCAAAGAATACAACGCTAGTAATATCTGAGAGAATCATGACATCAGGAAAACAAACTGCAAAAACTATATTTAATGTTAGTTTAAATGGAAAAGACTCAAGTGTTCATGTGGCATCGAGATCAATCGCTAAGAATAATTCTAAGCAAGAATTTATCTCTAATGTTCTTGGAAATGAAAAATGCTTTGGCCATGTTGAGTGTGACGCTATTATAATGGACAAAGCAAAGGTTATATCTACACCAAAAATCGTTGCAAATCATATTGAAGCGAGCTTAGTTCATGAGGCTGCAATAGGAAAAATTGCAGGTGAACAGTTAATAAAGTTAATGACTCTAGGACTTACAGAAAAAGAAGCTGAGGAACAAATTATAAGCGGATTTTTAAAATAAAATAAACGTGAATTATAAGTGAATAGAAAAATACCAAATATTTCTCTATTCACTTTATTGTTTGGGTTAATACAGCTTAAAAATATTAACTTGTTCATAGATGATACTATTAAAAAGTTAATAAGTATTTTTAAAATTAATGATTTTTTCAACAATTTGAATAGCATTTGTAGCTGCACCTTTACGTATATTATCAGATACTACCCAAAGGTTTACACCGTAAGGGACACTAAAGTCTCTACGAATCCTGCCAACAAAAACTTCATCATTTCCACAAGAATAGTTGGCTAATGGATAAATATTACTAGAAGGATCATCTTGCACAATAACACTTGGGGCATATTTTAAACAAGAGACTAATTCATCCAAATTAAAATCTTTTTCTAATTCTACATTAATAGATTCACTGTGAGAGTTAAATACAGGGACTCTAACAGCAGTAGCTGTGATCTTTAAATCAGGCTTGTTTAATATCTTTCTTGTTTCATTTATCATTTTTTCTTCCTCTTTTGTATATCCATTTTCTAAAAACATATCAATATGTGGTAAACAATTTGAGAAAATAGGGTGAGGAAATTTTTCAAGAGAATAATTTGTAGTATCACTAGAAAGATTATCTATAACATTATATTTATGCTTGGAAGACATTGAATTTATATGATTTTCTATTCCATTTTCTAGGTCAACTACGCCGTTTCTACCGGCGCCAGAAACAGCTTGATAAGTTGAATACACAATCCTCTTTATTTTATATTTATCATCTAAAGGCTTCAAAGCCACAACAGCTTGTATAGTTGAACAATTAGGGTTAGCTATAATTCCTTTGCTATTTTTTATTTCTTCAGGATTTACTTCAGGTACTATTAATGGGACATTTTCATCCATTCTAAAAGCACTACTATTATCTACAACTATACATCCTTTTGAAGCGGCAATTGGAGCATATTTTTTTGAGGTATCACTACCTGCCGAAAAAATAGCAAAATCAAATCCTTCATCAAAGGAATTTTCAGTAAGCTCTTTTACAATGTAATCCTTATTTAAAAAAGTAATTGAAGTTCCAGCAGATCTTTTTGAAGAGAAAAGAACATATTCAGAAATTGGTAAATTCTTTTGCTCCAAAACTTTTAAAACGGTTCTACCGACTAATCCTGTAGCACCAACTATTGCTAATTTATATTTTTTCGTGTAAATCATCTCCTTTATAAATTATATTTTTTTAAGATTAATATATGAGAAAAAAATAAAATAGTGAAAAAATATAAGTATTTTTTATTACAATCTTAAATAAATTAGAAAATAAAAAAATGTATTGAAATAGTTAAGAAATTATGATAATATATAAAATGTGAATATATAAAGCCTTTGATAAAGCAAAGTAGATTTAAGCTTAATATGCAAGAGAATATAGGTCTTGGCTGTGAACCTATTCATATTAATTAAATTGAAATTTCACTTTTTAGGTCTTTTGTTAAAATAAATTATATACAATAGTATGAATGTAATTTAAAGTAGATGAAAGCGGGAAGAGCCCGTTATAGCAAATAAGGTTAGTTTCAAGTAGATAAATCTTCTACAATAAAGTAGAAATTAATAAATTTAGGTGGTACCACGAGTGAATAAAGTCAATCGTCCTATAAAAATAGGATGTGATTGGCTTTTTTATTTTATAAAAAGGAATGTCCCTAATATGATATTATGGCATATTAAAGAACGTCCCTAAAATGCCACAAGGAGGTAAAGATGAAAGAAGAGATTGAGAACATAAGAAATAATGCAGTGAAGGAAATTGAAATTGCAAGTGATGCAAAAGAGTTAGAGTTACTACGAGTTAAATATTTAGGAAAGAAAGGAGAACTTACGGCTATATTAAGAGGTATGGGCAGTTTGTCTCCAGAAGAAAGACCAATTGTAGGAGAACTTGTAAATATTGTAAAAGCAGAATTAGAAGAGATGATTGGTAAAAAAGAGAATGATTTTGAAAAAGCTGAATTAAAAAGAAAATTAGAAGAAGAGAAAATAGATATTACACTTCCAAGTACTAAAATAAAACGAGGAAGTAAACATCCACTTAATAGAATTATAGAGGAAGTAGAAGATCTATTTGTTTCTATGGGGTATGATGTTGTTACAGGACCAGAGCTTGAAACTGATGAATATTGTTTTGAAAGATTAAATCTTCCAAAAGGACATCCAGCAAGAGACATGCAAGATAGCTTTTATATAACATCAGAATATTTGCTTAGAACACAGACATCAGCAGTTCAAGCTAGAACAATGATGGCAAATGAAGAAAAAACACCAATAAGAATTATATGTCCTGGTAAAACATACAGAAGAGATGACGATGCTACACATTCACACCAATTTAGTCAAGTAGAAGGGTTAGTTATTGATAAAAATATTTCACTTGCAGATTTAAAAGGTACACTTGAAGTATTTGTTAAAAAGATGCTTGGAGAAAATCTAGAATTACGTTTTAGACCAAGTTATTTTCCTTTTACAGAACCATCTTATGAAGTAGATGTAAGCTGTTTTAAATGTGGTGGGAAAGGATGTAATTTATGCAAACAAACAGGATGGATTGAAGTATTAGGATCAGGAATTGTACATCCAAATGTATTAAAAATGAACGGATATGATCCTGAAGTGTATAGTGGTTTTGCATTTGGAACAGGTCTTGATAGACTTGCAATGTTCAAATATGGAATTACAGATATTCGCTTACTTTACCAAAATGATGTAAGATTTTTGGAACAATTTGATAGAATTGATAGATAATTAGTTGGTTGCCAATATTGCCAAAGGGGACGGGGTATTTTGGCAACTAAACAAAAAAATAGAAAAGTTGCCAAAATACCCCGTCCCCTTTGGCAATTGGCAATTGGCAGCTGATAAAGAAAGGAAATGAATATGAAATTAAGTAAGAATTTTGTAAAAGACTATGTAGATATAGATGTCGATATAAAGACACTAGCAGAAGATATGACAAAAGTGGGAAATGAGTACGACTCAGCAGGAAAACTTTTAGAAGCAACAAAATTAGTTGTAGGAGAAGTTAAAGAGTGTAAAATGCATCCTGATTCAGATCATTTACATGTATGTAAAGTAGATGTTGGAAGTGAAATTTTAGATATAGTATGCGGTGCTCCAAATGTAAGAGAGGGGCTAAAGGTTATTGTTGCTTTAGATGGAGCTGAACTTCCAGGAGGAACCATAAAAAAGGGAATGATAAGAGGGCAAGTATCAAATGGAATGCTTTGTTCAATGGCAGAGTTAGGATTAGAACATAAATTTTTAGATGAAGAAGATAAAACAGGAATACATGAATTGCCAACAGATGCACCAGTTGGAGAAGATGCAATTAAATACATGGAGATGGATGATGAAGTAATAGATTTTGATTTAACAGCAAATCGTGGAGATCTATTAAGCATATTAGGTATGGCATATGAAATTTCTGCTATATATGATAAAAAAGTAAAAGATATAGATTTATCATTCAGTGAAAATGAAGAAAATATTAATAATGAATTTAAAATAGAAGTAAATACTGATAACTGTTCAATATTCCTAGCAAAAAAGGTAAAAAATATTGAAGTAAAGGAAAGCCCTGACTTTATTCGTAACAGATTAATTGCATCAGGAATTAGACCTATAAATAATGTAGTTGATATTAGTAATTATGTTATGTTAGAAACAGGTCAACCTTTGCATTTCTATGATGCTGATAAATTAAAAGGAATGCTAGAAGTTAGAATGGCAAATGATGGGGAAAAGTTAACAACTCTAGATGGAATAGAGAGAACATTGAATATAGATGATATAGTTATTTCTGACGGAGAAAGATCAATAGGTCTTGCCGGAGTTATGGGTGGATTAGATACAGAAATAACAGACAACACAAAAAATGTAATAATAGAGTCTGCAATATTTGATCCTATTAAAGTAAGGATGACGTCAAAAGAAATATTAAGAAGTGAAGCAAGTTCTAGATTTGAAAAAGGATTAGATCCTAACAGAACATATATGGCAATTAAAAGAGCTTGTCATATGCTTGAAAAATATGCAAGAGCAGAGGTTGTAGGAAATATTGTAAAATATGATACAACAGATTTAGCAGATAAAAGAATAGAAATTACTTTTGAAAACATAAATAGAATCTTAGGCATGGATATTTCAAATGAAAGTATATTAGATGTATTTAGAAGACTAGGATTCAAGTATTTGTTAAAAGATGATAAAACTGTAGTTGTTGAGGTTCCTAGAAGAAGAGGAGATATTACAATAAAAGAAGATTTAATAGAAGAAGTTGGTCGTATTTATGGAGTAGATAATATAAAAGGCAAACTTCCAGATATTAAACCTAAGGAAGGAAGTTACGATAAAGTTACTAGAGGTATTAGAAATAAAATGATAGATCTAGGACTAAATGAAACATTATCATATATATTGGTGAATGACAAAGAAGCAAAAATGTTTACTAAGGATGATACTGAATTAGTTAAATTATTAGATCCAATGACAGAAGATAGAAATACATTAAGACATAGCATTATTCCATCACTTTTAAAGATATATGAATATAACAAAGCAAGAAGTGTAAAAGATGTTTCTATTTTTGAGATAGGAAAGGCATTTTACAAAATGCAAGATGAATATGGTGAAAACACCAAAATTGCAGCTTTGATGACAGGCGATTATTATCTAGGAATTGAAAACAAGAAACAAGTAAATTTTTATGTTATAAAGGGAATCGTTGAAGAGTTATTAGATTATTTAGGATATGCAGGAAGATATAGTTTTGTTGTAAATGAAGAAAAGATTCCAGATGAATTACATCCAGGGCAAGCTGCTCAAATTTCAGTAAATAATGATGTCATTGGAATTATAGGAAGAATACATCCAGCTATAAGCAAAGAAAATGTATATGTATTTGAAATTGATTTAGATAAATTATTAGCTAAAAAGGTTGGAAAAATGAAGTATAAAGAAATTTCAAAGTATCCAAGTGTGAACAAAGATTTAGCTCTAGTTGTAGATAAAAATATCACATCAAAAGAAATTGAGATGAATATTAAGAAAGCTGGGGGATCTCTACTAACTAATATAAAGGTGTTTGATGTATACGAGGGAACTGGAATACCTGAAGGAAAAAAGAGTGTTGCTTATGCACTAACATTTGAAAAATCAGATAGAACTTTAACTGATGAAGAAATTAATAATGCAATGGATAAAATTATAGAATTAGTAGAAAAGAAAATGGATGCTACTCTTAGAAAATAAGATGTAAAAAGTAAATGGATAAAGATTAAAGATAAATCTTTTTGGAGGTTTAAATAAAATCTTTATCCATTGCAATTCGTTGCAAAATATAATATAATTTGAAAAGAGATTATATAGAGTATAGAGGAGAATATTAATTATGAAAGCTATTGAAATACGTAATAAATACTTAAACTATTTTAAAAATCATGGACACAAGGTTATACCAAGTGCACCATTAATCCCTGAAAATGATCCATCTGTATTGTTTACTACAGCAGGAATGCAACCGCTAGTACCATACCTTTTAGGAGAAAAACACCCAGAAGGAACTAGGCTTACAGACTACCAAAAATGTCTTAGAACAAACGATATAGATGAAGTAGGAGATAATAGACATCTAACTTATTTCGAAATGATGGGAAATTGGTCATTAGGTGATTATTTTAAAGAAGAATCTATTGCGATGAGTTTTGAATTCTTAACAAAAGAATTAGGAATTCCAGCAGAAAAAATATCTGTTACATGTTTTGCTGGAGATGAAGATGCACCAAGAGATAATATAACAGCTGAGTGCTGGAAAAAGGCAGGAATCCCAGATGAAAGAATATATTTTTATGGAAAAGATGATAACTGGTGGATTGCTGGTGAAGAAGGACCATGTGGACCAGATACAGAAATGTTTTATGATACTGGAAAACCAGCTTGTGGAGATAATTGTCAACCTTCTTGTGACTGTGGAAAATATGTTGAGATTTGGAATAATGTATTTATGGAATATTACAAATCAAAAGACGGTACATATACAAAGTTAAAACAACGTAATGTAGATACTGGATTAGGTTTGGAAAGGATGACAATGCTTTTACAAGAAAAGCAAACACCGTTTGATACAGAGCTATTTGCTCCGATTATGGAAAAATTATCACAACTTGCAAAAGTTGATAATATAGAAAGTAGAAGAATTGTGGCAGAACATTTACGTGCAAGTATGATGATAATATGTGACGGAGGAAGACCATCTAATATTGATAGAGGATATGTTCTAAGAAAACTAATTCGTAGAATGTCAAGACACCTAAATAAATTACAAATTGACTTATCAGAATTATCAAATTTAATTGATTTGAATATAGATGTTTTAAAAGAGATGTATCCAGAATTAGTAGATAATAAGGAAACAATTAAACGAACTATTATTGAAGAAAAAGATAAATTTATAAAGACTTTATCACATGGAGAAAAAGAATTTGAAAAGGCTGTAGAAAAAGCAAAACAAGAGAATAAAAATATAATAGATGGACAAACTATATTCAAATTATATGAAACATATGGATTTCCACCAGAGATTACAGCTGATCTTGCAAGAGAAAAAGGTTTCGAGATAGATACAACAGAATTTGACAAATTATTCAAAGAACATCAAGAAAAGTCAAGAATGGGTAGTGAACAAAAATTTAAGGGTGGTTTAGCAGAACAAAATGAGATAACAATAGCTTATCATACTGCAACTCATTTACTACACAAAGCATTACAAATTGTACTTGGAGATCATGCAAAACAAAAAGGTTCTAATATTACAACAGAAAGATTAAGATTTGACTTCTCTCATCCAGAGAAAATGACGAAAGAACAATTAAAACAAGTAGAAGATATCGTAAATGAACAAATCGCTAGAGATTTACCAGTTACTTGTGAAGAAATGACACTAGAAGAAGCAAAGGCATCAGGTGCTACCGGATTATTTGAAAATAAATATGGTGAGAAAGTAAAGGTTTATACAATAGGAGATTTTAGTAAAGAAATTTGCGGAGGACCTCATGTATCACATACAGGAGAGCTTGGACACTTTACAATAAAAAAAGAAGAATCTAGCTCTGCAGGAGTAAGAAGAATAAAGGCAATATTGACACATTAGTAGAAAGCTAATTACTAATAAAAATGGAGGAAATAATAAAATGGAAGATTGTGTTTTTTGTAAAATTATTAAAGGAGAAATCCCTTCAGAGAAAGTATATGAAGATGATAAAGTTATTGCTTTTAAGGACATACAACCGGCAGCACCAATTCATGTGCTAGTTATTCCTAAAAAACATATTGAGAAGTTAATAGACGTAACAGAGGAGGATAGACATTTAATTAGTCATATCTACCAAGTAATAAATAAAATTGCAAAAGATATGAAAATAGAAGATGATGGTTTCCGCGTAATTGTAAATTGCGGAAAAGATGCTGGACAAGAAGTAATGCATTTACATTTCCATTTATTAGCTGGAAAAAAATTAGGTGCTAAAATTGTAGGATAAAAGTGCAATTTCTGTAATCAAAAGTATAGATTATAATTAGATTATATGTTATAATATTAGTATATGAAATTATATGCAAGGGAGGAAACAATATGTTTAATAGTAAATATAGTAAAGTTTTAACTATTGTATTAATTGTGGTTATAATAGCAATTGTTATATTACTTGGATTTTTAGGATATGACATATATAAAAAATATAGTATAGATGGAGAAAGTAAAGACGCAGTAAGCAGATTTGAAGATCAATTTAATTCCATAACAAATACTATAGATAATACTACAGATAATAATACAATAAATTCTGATAGTAATGAAACAATTGTACCAAACTTGAATTTGAACGAAATCAATAATAATGTAAGTAGTAGTACTAGTTCAGGAAGTAGTAGTAGCTCAAGCGGAAGTACAGTTAAATATAAAGGTTATGATGTAATAGGAACAATTGAAATACCAGCAACAAATATAAAATACCCAATTATAAAACAAGAAGATGTAAGCATGAATTCTCTAAATGTTGCAATATGTAACTTGTATGGTGAGTTAAATAAACCTGGAAGTAATGCTGTTTTAGTAGGACATAATTTTAGAAATGGAACATTCTTCTCAAATAATAAAAAATTAGTAAAAGGCGATAAAATATATATAACAGATAATACAGGTAAAAAAGTTACATATGTTGTATACAAAAAATATGAAACAGGTTCAGGAGATTTTGATTATGCTTCAAGAGATGTAGGCAACAAAAGAGAGATTTCATTATCTACTTGTACAAACGATAGTAAAAAGAGACTTATAATATGGGCAGCAGAAGAATAACTAAAAAATAAAATTAAAAAGTAGTTGACAAATATATAGAATATGGTTTAAAATAGAATATGCATTGCAAAGTGCAAATGGTGGATGTAGCGTAGTTGGTTAACGCGTCAGTTTGTGGCACTGAAGACCGTGGGTTCGAGTCCCATCTTCCACCCCATATTTTATAACACATTGGGCTGTAGCCAAGCGGTAAGGCACCAGACTTTGACTCTGGCATGCGCTAGTTCGAATCTAGCCAGCCCAACCAATTTTAAAGAATTATCTATATAAACTTATTTTCGATAGTAGGTTTATATATGATAATTTTTTTTGCTCTTATGCAAAACTAATTGCATTTGCTAAAATATTAGTAGATTTTTTTAGTATTACTTTTTAAATGTGTATATAAATTTGCAGTAGTATAATAAGTAGATTTACTATTACGAAAATATCAATTTTTTACAACAAATATTGTATTTGTCAAGAATTCTTATATATTTCAACAATAATTTTACATAAAATCCTGACAAGGCCGGAACTGCTGGCAACTAAAGTTGCGACCTGTGTAAACAGGTAGTTAAACGCGTCGAGGTTAACTTCTTTTGTGGGAGTTAACCTCGTTTGTGTTACTCATTATTTTTTAACAACATTAAGGAGGAATAACAATTGCAAAGAAATTGTAATAACTAATATAAAAACAGTTGAAGACGTGGATATTGTAGGGTATTGTATTAGATATTGCAATAGTTTTGTACACAAACCTAGTATTACTGTCAATACGACTTTTGAAATTATTAATTTAATGGTTTCAAATTATAATAATTAAATCAAAGCACAAGAGGTATTATAAAATAATTATTTTATGTATAATACTTCTTTTTTTTTATTGTTATCTGTTATAATATAAAAGGTGATAAAAATGTGTGATACAGTGATTTATTTAATAAGACATTCAGAACAATATAGAGATTATGTTTATAATAATAATTCAGAAAAAGAAAGTGAAATAAATAAAAAGATAATACTATCTATTGAAGGAGAAGAAAAGGCTAGAATATTGGCAGATAAAGAAGAACTAAAGAATATTGAATTATTATATTCTAGTGATTATGCAAGGGCAGTTGCTACAGCAAAATATATAGCTTTTAATAATAATTTAACGACTAATATAGATGAAAGATTGGGCGAAAGAAAAATACGGAATAATAGATCAAACAAAAGTAAAAGATAATTCTAGAGATTTGACAACAATACAACTTTTAAATCCTGGATTTAAGAATGAGTTAGGAGAAAGTAATATAGAAGTAAGAAATAGAATGAAAGAATCAATTTTTTCAATAATGAAAAATAATATCGGAAAGAAAATTGCTATAATAAGTCATGGAGCAGCAATAAAGTTTTTCTTACAAGATTTTTGCAATTATGATGAACAAAATGATTGTATGAAGTATAAAGGAAAATTTGTTTGTCTAAGAAAAATGAAATCACCTTCAATTATAAAAATAATATATAATAATGATTTGTATAATATAAAAAGTATAAAATATGAAGAATAAAGCACTCGGATAAAAAATAAATGTAAAAATTTCAAAATTTTTTCAAAAAATGTTTATTGACCAAACAAAAAGATAAGAATATAATTCTATCATAAAAAATGTTAGCAAAAGCCAGTTGGAAACAACTTGCTACAGGGGATGCCTGTGTTTTTATTGATAAAATAGTTGACAAGATATCTAAGATTATAATAAAATTAAAATATAATACTTTAGAAAAAATATAAGAGATACTTGAATAATAGGAGGAACCAAAACTATGATAGTTGATGGAAAAGGTCAAATATTTGAAGATAGAAGAAAAAATAAAAACAGAAGAAAAAATGATTTTGATGCAACAGGAGGAAGAAGAACAACAGGAAGAAGAAAAGAAGATAAAGAGGAAAAAGATCAAAAAAATAAATAATTAATAAAGAAGAAAAGTTCTAAACTTAATTAGAACTTTTCTTCTTTATTCTATATGACATTTAAGGAGTTTAGCAACATCCACCTCTGCCACCACCGCAACAGCAGCATAGTAATATTAATATGATAATTATCCAAATGCAGCAATCATCACCAAAACCAAAACCACATCCGCAACCTCTATTTTCTGGCATATAATTCCCCTCCCTTCAAATAAGAAAATTTAATGTAAATTAGCAACCACAACCTGTGTTGCAGCCACATCCATTGTTACATCCACCACAGCAGAAAAGTAACAAGAATAGGATTATGAACCATAAAAGTTCGCTATTACAACCACAATTTCCCATTTCCTTACCTCCTATAAAAGTTTAGTTTTTTGCTCTTTCGTATGGTATATATTATTCAAAATAAAAAAAAGGGTTACAATTGTAAAATAATTTTTATTTAAAACTATACAAATTGGATCAATTAATGATATAATTTGATACAAATGAACAAATGAAACAAAATTGGAGGAAATAGATATGGGAAATATCGTTTTATTAGATGATTTAACAATAAATAAAATCGCTGCTGGAGAAGTAATTGAAAGACCAGCATCGGTTGTAAAAGAATTAATAGAAAACTCAATAGATGCAGGAGCAACAAAAATAGTTACAGAAATAAAAAACGGAGGTATTTCATATATCCGTATTACGGATAATGGTAAAGGAATTATGCCAGATGATATGGAAATGGCATTTGAAAGACATGCGACAAGTAAGATTAGAAAAGCAGACGATTTAGAAAGTGTAACCTCTATGGGGTTCAGAGGAGAAGCTTTAGCAAGTATTGCATCAATCAGCCATGTTGAGGTTATTTCTAAAGCGATGGAAAATGATATTGGATGTAAAGTTGAAGTTAAGGGTGGAAAAATAATAAATAGAGAAGATATAGGATGTCCACAAGGAACTACAATGACAATAACAGACCTATTTTATAACACACCAGTTAGATATAAGTTTTTAAAAAAGGATTTCACAGAGGCTGGATATATAGAAGATGTGGTCACAAGAATTGCATTGGTACACCCAGAAATCTCTGTTAAACTAATAAGCTCAGGAAAAACAGTTATACAAACTTCTGGAAATGGGGATATGAAATCTGTAATATATAATATTTTTGGTAAGGATATTGCAGAAAATATTATTGAAGTAAATTATGAATACGAAGATATAAAAGTAAGTGGAGTGATAGGAAAACCAGTAATAGCTCGTTCGAATAGAGGAAATCAATTATTCTTCGTTAATAAGAGATATATTAAAGATAAAACTTTAACGAGTGCAGCCGAACAAGGATATAAAGGCCTACTAACAATTGGAAAATACGGCTTTTTAGTTTTGAACTTAGAAATGAATCCTAGTAAAGTAGATGTAAATGTTCATCCAGCCAAGTTGGAAGTAAGATTTGAAGATGAAAGCAAAGTGTTTAAAGCAATTTATCACGCAATTAAAGATAGTTTATTAAAAGGAGATTTGATTCCTGACAAAATAAGAATTGAATTAAACAAAGAATTTAATGATGATCAAAAGAAAGATTATACTACAGCTTCAAATACTGAAGAAAATAAAATGAATATGGGAAATATTATTGCACAAATATATAGTAGTAAAAGTAATGACATAAATAATAATACTAAAAATGATTTGAATCAATATGGTGCAAGTCAATATAATCCAAATCAATATAGTACAAATGAAAATATCGAAAGTAAGTATAATATTGAACAATATAATGAGAATAACAAAGATGAAGATATTATTGAAAATAAGGTAGAAAATAAAAACTTCGAAAATCTAGGAGTGCAAAACAACGATGATAATGGAGCAACAAAAGTGATAGATTTAAAAGAAGTAAATGAAAAAATGGAACAACTAGCTAATTTAAAGATAGATACGAACTATCAGGATTTTGATGAAATGTATGCAAGAACATTTGGAACAGTAAAAAAAGAACCAAAAGTAGAAGAAACAAACGAAGAATATAAAGTAAATCAAGAAGATTTAAAAACAGCTAAAAATGTATCTATATTTGATAATAAGGAAGCACTACCAACATATAAGTTTATAGGAATTGCTTTTTCTACATATATTATTATTGAAATGGACAAAGAGCTATATATTATTGATCAACATGCTGCCCATGAAAGAATCATGTATGAAAAAGTTAAAAAAAATTATTACAGTGAAACAGAAAAAGATTCTCAATTAATGTTGTTACCAGATGTTATTAATTTGAGCCATAAGGAAATGCAAATAGCTAAAGATAATATGGATATTTTTAGAAAAGCTGGATTCATGTTAGAGGAGTTCGGTGAAAATACTATAAAATTAACAGGTGTACCAAATGTTTGTATTGACTTAGATACAAAGGAATTATTTTTGGAAACATTAGATGAGATAAACACAGTTGCACGAACTGCAAAACAAGAAATTGAAGAAAAATTTATTGCAACAGTTGCATGTAAAGCAGCGGTAAAAGCTAATATGGCATTGACAAAAGAAGAAGTCGACAATTTAATGAAGCAACTATTAGTTTTACCAAACCCATTTACATGCCCACATGGCAGACCAACGGCTATTAAAATGACAAAAAATGATATAGAAAAGAAATTTTCAAGAAAATAAAAGGAGAAAAATCATGTTATTTATTTTATTATTTATTTTTATATTAAATGTAGTTGCTATCGTATTAACATATAAATTTTTACCAGACATGGAGAAAAGAGATAGAATAATATTTGTTGGAGTTGGAATTGCAATTATATATATGCTAACATCTCTTGTTTATTGGATTAGCACGAAAAATGTAAAAATAGAAGAAGTATCAAACATGGGGAAAAATATTATAACTTTTATGTTTGTACCAATAAACAGCATTGCAGTATTACCTATAATTGCTAAATCGTATAACAAATATAAGATAGGAAGATTAACTGTGGACAAATTGAAAAATAGAGTAATTGCAATATCAATTCCATTAATAATTATTTTAATAATAGAATGTATATATTTTAAAAATATACAAGATAGTGTGGTTAAATTAATTGAACAAAATGCGGTTTCAAATGCGGACAAACAAATAATAGTAAATATGCTTAATGAACAGACAACAAATGCAACAACAAATGAAACAGCAAATAACCACCAAGAATTACAAGCAAATGAAATAGCAAATACAGCAACAGAACAAACAAATTCTGTAAATGTCCAGAAAAATAGCACAGTCAATAATGTAACAAATACCACAAATGACAAGCAAGGCCAACAGGAAAATAATACAAATAATTAAGAAAGTAAAATAGAAATATAGAGCGAGGAAGATAATATGGACAAGCAAAAAGTGATTGTAATTTGTGGACCAACGGCATCTGGAAAAACAAAATTATCTATTGAAATTGCAAAGAAAATAAATGGAGAAATAGTTTCTGCAGATTCAATGCAAATATACAAGGAAATGGATATAGGAACGGCTAAACCTACAATAGAAGAAATGCAAGGAATAAAACACTATTTATTAGATTTTGTTTCACCAGATAAAAGATATAGTGTTGCAGACTATAAAAAAGATGCAATAAACGCAATTGATGAAATTATAGAAAAAAATAAAGTTCCAATTGTAGTAGGTGGAACAGGGCTATATATAAATTCACTTATTTATGGAATTGAATACCCTGAAATAGAAATTGATATAAAGTATAGAAATGAATTAGAGAAAACTGCAGATGAACCTGATGGATTAAGAAAATTATATGAAATGGCAAAAAAAATAGATGAAGAAGCTATAAAAAATATTAGTCCAAATGATAAAAAAAGAATCTGTAGAGTCTTGGAAATATATCATTCAACTGGAAAAACAAAAACACAGCAAGAAATAGAATCAAGAAAAAACGGTCCAAAGTATGATTATTTAATATATGGATTAAATATGGATAGAGACAAATTATATGACAGGATTAATAAAAGAGTAGATATTATGATTCAAGACGGATTGATTGAAGAAGTAAAAAATGTTGCATCAAAATACAAAGAATTTCCAACAGCAATGCAAGGTTTGGGCTACAAAGAAGTTCTTGAATATTTAAATGGAGATACTACAAAAGAGGAAATGATTGAAAAAATTAAGATGGAAACAAGAAGATATGCAAAAAGACAACTTACTTGGTTCAGAAGATATGAAACAATAAAGTGGATAGATGCTTTAGGAGATATACAAAACAATATAAACATTATTCTGGAGGGATATTGTGAGAAATAGATTAGATACAAAAGTTGAGATGAATAACAATCATAATAAACGTAAAAATGAATCTAAAAAGAAAAACAGAGTAATAGAAGAATTAAGAAAACATAAAAGAGTAATAATTATGTTTGCTTTATTATGCGTGATTATTTATATTTTTTGTATTGTAGCAAAATTAATAAAAAATCCAACAGATACTTTTTTGGTAGAGCAGGGACAAATTTATCAAGAAGAAATTGCCAATGGTTATATAATTAGAGATGAAGTAGTTGTAAAAGGAGAAAACTATAAAAATGGTATGTCTCAAATAAAAACTGAAGGTGAAAGAGTAGCAAAAGGAGAAGCTATTTTTAGATATTATTCTAATGGAGAAGATAATTTAATAAAGAAAATAGAAGAATTAGATAAAAAAATTGATGAGGCAATGGACAATGAAAATAATAAAATAGTTTCAAGTGATACAAAAGTGATTGAAAATCAAATATTAGAGAAGATTGAAAGTGCTTATAATGAAAGTAATTTACAAAAAATAAAAGAATATAAAAAAGATATTAATATATATATAACAAAAAAAGCTAAAATAACAGGTGAATTGAGTCCATCAGGATCATATTTAAAAAAATTAATAGATCAACGAAGCAATTATGAAAAAACATTGAATTCTGGAGCAGAATATATAAAAGCACCAACCAGTGGTGTTGTTTCATATAGAGTAGATGGATATGAGGAACTTTTAACAACAAAAGATTTTGGTAATTTTACGAAGGATTTTCTTGAAAATCTAAATTTAAAAACGGGACAAATAATAGCTGCTACAGATGAAAGTGGAAAAATTATAGATAACTATAAATGTTATATTGCTACAGTTTTAACATCTGAATATGCTCAAAAAGCACAAGTAGGAGATAGCGTTAAAATAAGGCTTCCTAGTGGAAATGAGGTAAGTGCTAGTATTGAATATATAAATGCGGAAGATGATGGACAATATGTTATTATATTTAAAATAACAAAATGTGTGGAAGAATTAATTAATTATAGAAAGATTTCTCTAAATATTATTTGGTGGAGTTATAGTGGAAAGAAGATACCAAATTCAGCTATAAACTATGAAAAAAAAGGCGATAACGAAATTGCATATGTAATTAGAATTAGAGCAGAATATCAAGATAAAATCTTAGTTAAAAAATTAAAATCTAACGAGAAATATACGATAGTAGCAGATTACACAAGTGAAGAACTTGAAAAATTAGGTTATACATCTGAAGAAATAAAATCAAGGAAAACAATTTCACTTTATGATGAAATATTAATTAATAAATAAAATATTACAATAATATTACAACAATATTACATTTGTGTTAAAAAATGATATGAGGATCAAAAAAGACTTGACAATGTTAAGAAAATGATAGATACTATAGAAAATGAAACTAAGGACAAATTAAGTTTTATAGGAGGGTATTAGAATGTCAGGAGCTATTATGGAAAAAGTATGGGGATTATTAGGAGTTGAACCAGAAAAAGATACAGAAGAAAATGAAGAATTAGATTATGAAAGAGATAATATACAAGATAATGAAGAAGAGGAAGAAGAAGATAGAAAAATTTGGGGAAGAAGAAATAATAAAATAGTAAATATGCCACAAACACAACAAGTGAAAATGGTTATTTGCCAACCAACTTCTTTTGAACAATCTGAAAATATTTGTACTTTATTAAAAGAAAAAAAATCTATTATTGTTAATTTAGAATATGTTAATAAAGATATTGCTAGAAGAATTGTAGATGTTGTTAGTGGAGCAGTTCATGCTTTAGATGGAAATCTACAAAAAATATCTAATTCAATATTTTTAGTAGCACCATATAATTACGATATTACAAATGAAATGGCTAGAGAAGAAATAAAAAACAAACTATCAGTTTCTTGGATAAAAAATAATGCTAATAACTAATAAAATATGAAATAATTGTGTGTGGAATTTTAGGAGGAAAAAATATGTATACACCTTTGGATATAGAAAATAAAAAATTTGCAAAACAGATGATGAATGGATATAGTGTTGAAGAAGTTGATGAATTTTTAGATGAATTAACAGCTGATTACGAAAAATTATATAAGCAATCAAATGAAAACGATGCAAAGATTGCAGAATTAGAAGAAAGCATTAAGAAGTATAGAAACCTTGAATCTACACTTAATAATACGCTAATAATGGCTCAAAGTACTGCAGACGAGATAAAAAAAGTTGCTCAGCAACAAGCAGATCAAATCATAAAAGATGCACAAGGATCAGCAAAACAAAAATCAATAGAACTAGAACAAGAAATTGTAATGAAAACAAAAGAACTAGAAGACTTACAAAAGAAATTTGATGTATATAAGGCAAAAATGGAATCATTATTAATATCTCAGTTAGAGTTAATAAAAGATGTAAATAAAGACTAATAATTAAAAGCACTAAATTAAATAGTGCTTTTTTTATTTCAATTTTATTTACAACTAAAGCCATCAAAGTAAATAAAATTTGAGTGATATATTTACAATTATAATAATTTGTTATATAATTTAGCATAATGTTACAGAATTATAACAGTATTACAAACATGTTAAGACTATATTACAATTGTGTTAATAATATTGACATATTGCAAATAAATTATAAAATATAAATAATCAGTATAGAGGTAATTGTGAGAGTAATAAGTGGAAAAGCAAGAGGAACAAAATTAAATTCAATAGAGGATATTTCAACAAGACCTACTTTAGATAGAGTTAAGGAATCATTATTTAATATTATTCAAAGTAAAATAGAAAATAGTGTTGTTTTAGATTTATTTGCAGGTAGTGGAGCTATAGGAATAGAATTTATTAGTAGAGGGTGCAACAAAGCATATTTTTGTGAGAAATCCCATAATTCTTCTAAAATGATTTATCAAAATTTAGAAAAAACTAAATTTTTAAGTCAATCAGTTGTAATAGAAAAAGATTATAAACAATGTTTAAAGTTACTTCAAGATAAAGGATTAAAATTTGATGTGATTTATATAGATCCTCCATACAGAGAAGACCTAGCAGTAGATGCGTCAAATAGAATTTTATTACATAATTTACTAAAAGAAGACGGAATTATAATTATAGAAACTGATGATGAACAAAGAGAATTAAAAGAATTAGAAAATTTACAGTTAAGGGTTTATGATTTAAGAAAGTATGGCAGAGTTAGCCTTATATTCTTAGATCGAAAGGAGTAGAATTATGGAAATATTTACTTTATTGGAAACATTAGAGGATATAATGGAAAAAAGCAGAAACGTTCCATTTTCTAATAAATGTATAGTAGATAAAGAAGAAATCTTGGAGATTATAAAAGAAATAAGACTAAAACTACCAGATGAAATTAAACAAGCAAAATGGGTTAAAGAAGAAAGACAAAGAATTTTAGTTGAAGCTCAAAATGAAGCAAATGATATAATTAAAGAAGCTGAAAATAGAATTATATCAATGATAGATGAACATGAAATAACAAGAAAAGCATATGAGAAAAAAGTGGAAATTATAGAAACTGCTAATGAAATGTCTAGAGAAATAAAAAGTGGAACAGAAGAATATGCGGATGGCGTTTTGGCAGGAATAGAAGTAGCTTTAGAGGATGCTTTAAAAGTAATAAAAAATAACAGAAAAGAATTAAAGTAAGGACAATAATTATAAATTAAATAAAATATTAATAAATAAGGAAGTCAGAAGTCGGATAAAATCAAATCAATGTTAAGTTGATTTCCGACTTCTTTTTTATACTAAATTTTATAAGAAATATATTATATTTTATATATGAAAATTAATATTGATATGATATAATTTGATTATAAAATCAAGGGAGGAAACACATTTTGGCAAGGACGAAAAAAGGTAAAAGAAGTAAAAATAAAAATAGAATTGATATAAATATTGCAGTAGTAATTATGATACTTATTAGTATTCTACTTGCAGTATTAATCTATACGAAATCAGGATATATAGGTGAAAACCTAAGTCCAATATTAGGTGGAATAATGGGAGTAACTAAATATATCTTACCAATAGGAATGTTTTTGATTTCTATTTATATGTCATATGAAGACAAAGATTATTTATTCTCAAAATTAATTCAATATGGAATATTTTTACTATGTGTTGCTACAGTACTTAGTGTTTTCCAAATATCAAATGGTAGTATTAATGCCAATAATGAGTTTGGACAAATGTTACAAGATGGATATAAAATAGGAGAAAACAATAAAGGCGGAGGAGCTATAGGAACAGCAGTTGCTGGACTTTTAATAAAACTATTAGGAGAAGTTGGAACTGTTATATTATGTATAGGTATGGCCATATTATTTATAGTATTTATGTTTGGAATTAAACCTGCAGAAATAATAAGTCAGTGGATGGATAATGCACGTGAAGAAAGAGAGGCTAAAAGAGAAGAAAGAATTTCAAGAAGAAAAGAAGATGAAGAAATAAGAACAAGTGCTACAAAAGAAACTAAAAAGGAACGCAGACTAAGAGAAAAAGAAGAGCAGAAAAGACAAGCTGAACAATTAGCAGATCAAATTACTATAAATTTAAATGATGGATCTTTAGATGAAAGTAATGTGAAAAAATATAATCATGATAAAGATAATTTAATACCATTTAACATCAAAAAAGGTAAAAATAAAGAAGAAAGAGAAAAATCAGAAGAAACAGGACCAGATGTAATAGATGCGAACTTATTTAAAACAGAACAGGAAACAAAAGAAGAAAAGGTTAAAGAGGTATTACAATTAGAACATACATTAACTGTGGAAGATGAAAATTATGAATTTCCTCCAGTTCAGTTATTAAGTGAGGGAGAAAGAAAAGCAAATAAAGGTGGAAAGAAAGCTGTAACAGATACGGCAACTAAACTACAAAAAACATTATATAGTTTTGGAGTATCTGCAAAAGTTGAAAATGTATCGGTTGGCCCTGCTATTACAAGATATGAATTAAAACCTGCAGAAGGAGTTAGAGTAAGCAAAATTGCAAATTTAGCAGATGATATTGCGTTAAATTTAGCAGCTGAAACTATCAGAATAGAAGCTCCTATTCCAGGGAAACAAGCAGTAGGAATAGAAGTTCCAAACAAAGAAAACGAAATGGTACATTTAAGAGATATAATAGATTGTGATCAATTTAAAAATCATAAATCAAAATTAGCATTTGCACTTGGTAAAGATGTTGGAGGTCAAGAAGTTGTAACTGATATTGCTAAAATGCCACACGTTTTAATTGCAGGAGCAACTGGATCAGGAAAAAGTGTATGTATAAATACTTTAATAGCAAGTATTATTTATAAAGCAAAACCAAGTGAGGTAAAACTTCTAATGGTGGATCCAAAGGTGGTAGAACTTTCTGTATATAATGGAATACCACATTTATTAATTCCAGTAGTAACTGATCCTAAAAAAGCAGCAGGAGCACTTGCTTGGGCTGTACAAGAAATGGTAAATCGTTATAGTTTATTTGCTAGTAAAAATGTAAGAGATATAAAGGGATATAACGAAGCTTTAGACAAAGATGGAAATACAGAAAAATTACCTCAAATTGTAATAATTATAGATGAGTTATCAGATTTGATGATGGTATCTCCTAAAGATGTAGAAGATGCAATTTGTAGATTAGCACAAATGGCAAGAGCAGCTGGAATGCACTTAGTAATTGCAACTCAACGTCCATCTGTTGATGTTATTACTGGTATAATTAAGGCTAATATTCCATCAAGAATATCATTTGCAGTTTCATCTCAAATAGATTCTAGAACAATATTAGATATGGCTGGAGCAGAAAAACTATTGGGCAAAGGAGATATGCTATTTTATCCATCTGGGGCACCAAAGCCAACAAGAATACAGGGAGCGTTTATATCTGATAAAGAAGTAGAAAAAATTGTAGATTTTATAAAAAATAATAGTAATGTAACTTATAATGATGATATAATAAAACAAATTGAAAACTCCGGAAATACAGACAAAGAAATGGCTGAACAAGCAGATGATGATGATAATACAGATCCATTTCTAATGGATGCTATAGATGTAGTTGTTGAAACAGGACAAGCGTCTACGTCTTTTATACAAAGAAGATTTAAAGTAGGATATGCACGTGCTGGAAGAATTATAGATCAAATGGAAGAAAGAGGAATTATATCAGGATTCCAAGGAAGTAAACCAAGAGAAGTTTTAATGTCAAAAGAACGCTGGGAAGAATTAAAAATGAGCAGCGGAGATGACGAGACAAAAGAGTGAACTTGAAATAGTGTTAGATTATAAAACAAAAGAGGAGAATACATGGAGAAAAATAAAATTTTTTCTAAATTTAATATAAAAAATTATAATAATGAGTTGGAAAAAATATTAGATGAAAAATTGTTTTCGTTAAATGTTAAAAACCTTCTATTAAGTATGTTCTATAAGATAGAAAGTGCGTATAAAGATTACGAAACGATTAAAGTTGAAACACTCTCAAAAAATGATTATATCGATCATTTATTAAAAACTATAAAAGAAAAGTGTTTTGATATAGAATTTATCAATCCTGAAGAAAACAGAAAAATAGAGATAGACCAAAAGAAAGGTAAAATTTTTTGCTATCCAAATGAAAAATCATTGTTATCTGCAATTTGGTATATTGGAGAAGAAAAGAAAAAAATTGATTTAGAATATGAATACACTGAAAAATCTATAAGAAAAATGGCTACCATTGGAGAAAACATTAGTCAAGTGGAAGTAATAAGAGATTTTAATGGCTGGTCTTGGGATATTGGCATAAAAGAAATAGAAGATATTAAATATAATATATTATATCAAAGTTTATTATTACTATATGGAAATAAATTAATAGAAACGAACATGAATGATGAAGAAGAGAATAATATATCAATATGCAAAGGTAATAAAGAAACTAATAATTTTGAGGCTCTTTTAGGTGAAATTTCAGTAGATATGTATATTAGAAAAGATGAAGAGGAATTAAATAATATAATAAGCATAAAAACTGAGAAAGAAGAGCAGTTAAAAAGTTTTTTGAACAAAAAGGAATTTGTTCAGAAAATTACTAATGAAAAAAAGAAATTATCTGGAGAAATTGAGAGAATTGACAGAATTATTAATAATACAGACCTATTGAAAAAAGAATATAGAGAAAGAAATGAAAAATTGCCCAATAAGGAAAAAATTTTTAGTATTAGTCATTTAGCAGATATATTAGAAGATGAGAGAAATCAAAAATTGGAAAGAATACAAAAATGCAATAAAATGCTTGATCCAAAGGGGTTTGTAAAAGAAAAAGATAAAATTCAAAGTGAAATAGAATTCCTAAATGGAATTAGTATTGATGACTATGATGAAAATGAAGAAAATAATAAAATAATAAAATATTGTAATGAGTTTTTAAAATGTGCAGAACGACAGATAAAAGATGTGCAAGAAAAATCTGACATAATTAATTGGATTTATAAGATAAGATATTACAGGTACATTCCGTATGATGAGAATATATATTTAAAGGATATAAAAGAATTAGATAATCAATTTGAAAAAATAATAAAATTATTAACTAAAAAGGCACAAGAAAATAAAGTGTGGGATATTTTTACGGAAAATGAAGAATTGACAAATATAGTTATAAAACAATTGTTTAATTCTAAGATAATTAATTTAGAGAATCTTAACATTCTTTGTAAATATGAAAATGAGATATTATATTTAGAATATTGTGATGGTGATACATTGGAAATGAAATCAGAAATAAAATTAAGGAATGTAAGGATAAAAAAGAAAATAAAATTATTTATATAGAGAAAGGATTTAATGTATGAAAGTTACTTTTTTAGGAGCAGCAAAGACTGTAACAGGATCAAATTTTCTTGTTGAAGGAGCAGGAAAGAAATTTTTAGTTGATTGTGGTATGTATCAAGGAGCTGCCGCAGAAGAACTCGAAAATTCAGCACCATTTATGTTTAACATAGATGAAATAGATTTTATGCTTTTAACCCATGCACATATAGATCATTCAGGAAGAATTCCAAAATTATATAATGAAGGATATAGAAATCCAATTTTTGCAACAAAAGCAACATGTGATTTATGTTCAATAATGTTGCCAGATAGTGGACATATACAAGAGATGGAAATTGAATGGAAAAATAGAAAGAGAATGAGAAAAGGAGAAAAACCACTTCCACCATTATATACAGCAGAAGATGCAGCAAAATCATTGGAAATATTTACACCAGTACAATATGATCAATTAATAGAGATAGATGAGAATATTCATGTAAGATTTAACGATGCTGGACATATGTTAGGATCAGCAATTATAGAAGTGTGGATCAAGGAAGATGGAGAACAAAAGAAAATTGTATTTACAGGTGATTTGGGAAATAATGATATTCCTTTATTATCTTCTCCTACAATGATTGAAGATACAGATTATTTAGTAATGGAATCTACATATGGAAATAGATTACATTTAAGAAATGATGATAAGGCAGAATTATTTTTAAAAATTGTATATGAGACTTTAGAAAAAGGTGGAACTGTTGTAATACCTTCATTCGCTGTTGGAAGAACACAAGAGGTATTATATGAGCTAAATAAAATCAAAGATGTAAAACACAGTGAGGAATTTTATAAACAATATCAAAAATTGATGAGTGTACCTGTATATGTGGATAGTCCTCTTGCAATATCTGCGACAGAGGTTTTTAGGGAAAATATGAATTTATTCAATGAAGAAACGCAAGAGTTAATACAAAGTGGTGATAACCCACTTGAATTTCCAGGACTTGAGTTTACAAGAACAGCTGATGAATCAAAAGAATTAAATGAAAAAGATGAGGCTTCTATTATTATATCTGCTAGTGGTATGTGCGAAGTAGGAAGAATCAAGCATCATTTAAAACATAATTTATGGAATCCAAACAGTACAATCTTATTTGTTGGATATCAAGCACCAGGCACACTTGGAAGAAAACTTGTAGACGGTGAAAAAAGAGTAACAATATTTGGTGAGGAAATTGCTGTAAATGCAAGGATAGAATATATTGAGGGATATTCAGGTCATGCTGATCAAGAATGGCTTATGAATTTTGTATATTCATTTATAAAAAAACCTACCCATATTTTCCTAGTACATGGAGAACCAGAAGGGCAAATTGTATTAAAACAAAAATTGGAAGAAGAAACAAAAATTCCTGTAACAATACCATCACTAGGTGAAACGTATGATCTAAGCAAAGAAATTAAAGTTGTTAATGTTGTACAAGATAAGTTACAGCCAAAATTCTTAAGATTAGAAGTTATAGAGAGAATGAAGACTTTAAAAGAAGAATTAGAAGATATGGAAACAATCGTAAAAGAAGATTATTTGAATAATAATACAGATGATAGTGAGATTGTAAGACTAAAAGACAAACTAAAAGAATTAGAAAATCAAATTGTTAGAATAGTAGAGAATAAATAAAGAGGGGAAAACACAAATGAAAAACAAATACTTTAATGATGCAATTATAGGAGGAAAGAATATAACAGCCAGTTATAGTAAAAATGGAGAGCTATTAAGGATGATGTATGATGCTCCAGATTTCAGACAGTTTATAGATTTCTTTTATACTGGGGTAAAGATAAATGATTCGTGCATGATATATTTACACGAAGATCAAAATAACCAATATAAACAATATTACACAAAAGATACTAATGTACTAAATACAGAAATAGAGAATACATATTTTAATTTAAAAATAAAACAAACAGATTTTGTAACACTAAAAGATAGCATATTAATTAAAAGATATATTTTTGAGAATAATAATACTATCGATCTAAATGTTAATTTTCTAATACATTCTAAGCTATTATCTGACTACAACAATGCGGTGGGTTCTAAAATTTCTGATCAAGCATTAATACAATATAGTCATAATGATACAATATGTATGTTTTCAAAGAATAACATTTTAAGTCATCAATTAAATGATACAGAAAACAATATAGCAAGAGGGGTTATAGAAGATAAAGACTATATTGGAATGAGTCCAGACTCAAGCGTTAGTTTTGATATAGGGAAAATAAAACCAGGAGAGAAAAAAGAATTAGATCTATTTATATATGTGAGAAATAATGAAAAAATAGATGAAGAAAAACTATTAAAAGAGATCTCAAGTATAAGAAAGACAGATGTAGTAAAGGAACAAAATTCGGTTGAGAAATACTGGAAAAAATACGTAAAAGATCATACCAACATTCAACTTAAAGAAGAAAATACAGAATATAACAAAAAGTTTAACAAGGTATATAAAAGAACAATTTTGTTATTTCCGTTACTTACTAATCAAAATACAGGGGGAGTATCTGCAGCAGTTGAAGTTGATGAAAATAGAGAAAACTGTGGAAGATATTCATATTGTTGGCCACGTGACGCAGTTTTTATAACAAAAGCATTTGATAAATTAAATATGAAAAAAGAAACAGAAAAGTTTTATAAAAATTTTTGTAAAAATACTCAAAGTAAAAATGGAATGTGGGAACAAAGATTTTATACGGATGGAAGATTAGCTCCATGCTGGGGATATCAGGTAGATGAAACAGCAAGTGTAATTTATGGAATATATGAACATTATAAAGAAATAAATAATGTAAAATTTTTAAAAGAAACATTAAAAATGTGCGAAAGTGCGACTAAATTTTTATGTATATATATGGATAACATATTAGGAACTCATGATACAAGTGATATAGTAAAAAACGAGATAGAAGCAACATATCATACAGAAGAAAGAAACAAATTACCATTAAGCTATGATTTATGGGAAATGAATGAAGGGGTTCATTTATATTCTCTTTCTAGTATTTATGCAGCTTTTCAATCAATGATAAATATTTATGAAAAAATAGAGCCAGAATACCAAGAAAACAGGCTAAAATTAGAAAGCATTAATAAACTAAAAACAAAAATAACAAAAAATATGGACGAAATAAAAAAATATATTTCTAAAAACATGTATGACGAAAATATGAAATGCTTATTAAGAAATTCTAATGATAAGAAAACAGATATTAGTGTTATTGGAAGCGTAGTTCCTTTTAAAATGTTTGGACCAAAAGAAAAGAAGGTTCAGAATACAATAGAAAGAATAAATATGACATTAAGAACTTATACAGGAGGATATTTAAGATTTGAAGGAGATAACTATCGAGATGGAAAAAATCCATGGCCAATTGCAACATTATGGATGTCAATGTATTACAAAGCAGACAGACAAAAAAAGAAAGCACAAGAATGTATAAATTTTGTGGTAAATAGTTCAAATGAACATGGATTTCTTGCAGAACAAGTAGACAATAGCACTATGCAACCGAGTTGGGTCAATGCACTTGCTTGGTCCCATGCAATGTTCATTTTGTCACTTTAGGGACGTTCCTTTTTCTGCCAATGTGGCATACCTAGGGACACTCTTACAGAAATTTAATTTTAAATTAATAAAAATAGTAAAAAATATAGCATATTTATAAAAAGTATGCTATATTTTAAATTGCGATAAAAGTTGAACTGGGGGCATTCAACTTCAAATATTTGAATACATGGATTTAAATTAAAGAAAGGAGAAAGAGAAATGCCCAGGGGTTCAAGAAAAAATGCAAAGTCTTTTTGCGGTGTTTACCATATTATATTGAGAGGAATAAATAATCAAGATATATTTTTCGATGATATGGATAAAAAAAATTTTATAAAGAGGATCATAAGTACAAAACAAAAATATAATTATGAGTTATATGCTTATGTATTAATGAGTAATCATGTACATCTGCTAATAAAAGACAAGAATGATTCAATATCAAAAATAATGCAAAGTTTAGCAACATCATATGCAATATATTTTAATAAAAAATATGATAGGATAGGACATTTATTTTATAATAGATTTCATAGTAAATGTGTAGAAAATTTAGCTTATCTATTAAATTTGCAAAGATATATTCATAAAAATCCTCAAAAAGATGGAATTTGCAAAATGGATAAATATAAATGGAGTAGCTATCAAGAATACCTAAATAAAGGTAATATTACAGATATTGATTTTATTTTGAATATTTTTGATAGTAAAGATAGAAAAAAGGCAATAGAACTTTGGAAGAACTATAATTTAATAATGACAAATGAGATTGAAAATGATTCTAAATTTGAAATTGGAAAGAAATTGTCTGATAATGAAGCTATAGAAAAAATAAAAACTAAATTAAAGATTGATAACATATTAGAAATACAAAAATATAATGTGAAATACAGAAAGCAAATAATAAGTAAAATTGCTTGTATAGAAGGAATAAGAAGAAAACAATTGGCTAGAATTATAGGGATTAGTGAGAGGACGATATACAGAATAATAAATGAGAAAATAGAGGAATGTCCCTAGATATGACATAATGGCAGAAAAAGGAACGTCCCTAAAGTGACAAAGGAGGAAATATGGCTAAAGCGAAAACAGTGTTTGTGTGTGGAAATTGTGGATATGAGTCATCAAAATGGCTTGGAAAATGTCCGGCGTGTAACGAATGGAATAGTTTTTATGAAGAAAAAATAAACAATGTAGCAGTATCTAGTAATAATCCAAGTGGCAAACAAAAAAGTGCTACTCCACGCAAATTAAAAGAAGTAGAGGGTATTGATGCGACGAGGATAAGTACAGGCATAGGTGAATTAGATAGAGTTCTTGGTGGAGGACTTGTAAAAGGGTCACTGGTTTTAGTTGGAGGTGAACCGGGAATTGGAAAATCAACCTTGATCTTGCAAATATGTGACAAAATAATAGGAGAAGGTAAGGTTTTGTATGTATCTGGAGAGGAATCTGCAGAACAAGTTAAAATAAGAGCAGATCGTCTAAACATAAATAACGACGATATTATGTTTTTAGGAGAAACTGATATTGATATTATTCAAGAAGCAATATTAAATACAAATCCTAAATTGGTTATTATTGACTCAATTCAAACTATGTATTCAGAAGATATTACGTCAGCAGCAGGTACTGTAAGTCAAGTTAGAGAAATTACAGCTAGAATTATGCGTATTTGCAAAGAGAATAGTATTACTACTATTATAATTGGACATGTTACTAAAGATGGAAATATAGCTGGACCGAGAGTATTGGAGCATATGGTGGATACTGTACTATATCTAGAAGGAGAAAGATATTTTTCATATAGAATGTTAAGAAGCGTTAAAAATAGATTTGGATCTACAAATGAACTTGGAATGTTTGAAATGAAAAATGAAGGAATGGTTGAAATAACAAATCCTTCTTCTATTTTAATTTCTGAAAGAGAGGATAACCCCACAGGATCTGTAGTAGTGGCAAGTATGGAAGGAACAAGACCTTTGTTAATAGAATTACAAGCTTTGACTTCTGCTAGTGTGTTTGGAATTCCTAAAAGAACGGCAAATGGATTTGACTATAATAGATTAGCTGTATTAATAGCTGTTTTAGAAAAAAAGGCAGGGTTAGCATTAGGTGGACAAGATGTCTATTTAAATGTTGTTAGTGGAATCAAAATTGTTGAGCCAGCAGTTGATTTAGGTGTTATTCTCGCATGTAGCTCTAGCTATAAAAATGTAAGTATACCAAAAGACGTTGTTGCAATTGGAGAAGTTGGCCTTACAGGAGAGGTAAGAGCAGTTAATATGATAGAAAAAAGAATAAAAGAAGCAGAAAAACTAGGGTTTAAAAAATGTATTATACCAGAAAGTAATAGAAAACTATTGAAAGATAATTACAAATTAGATATAATAGGCGTGAAGAATATAAATGAAGCAATTAAAAATTTAGGAATTAGATGATAAAATAGAATAAAAGCTATAGAAATAAGAAAGATAGATGAACGAATTAAACAGAGGTCTGTCCCTAATATGACAGGGAGGCAGAAAAAAGAACGTCCCTAAAGTGACAAAAGGAGTTGGAAAAATGGCAGTGAAAAAAGATGAAGCTATTTCTGAAGTGTTAAGGATGATTGCACCAGGAACTCCAATTAGAAATGGCTTGGAAAATATATTGAAAGCAAAAACAGGAGCGTTAATTGCAATTGGTGGCGACAACAAAGAGGTTATGGATCTGGTTGACGGTGGATTTAGGTTAGATGTAGAATATACATCATCTAGATTATATGAGCTCGCTAAAATGGATGGTGCAATTATATTAAGTTCCGACTTTAAAAAAATTCTTTACGCAAATGCACAGTTAATACCATCTTCAGATATACCAACATCTGAGACAGGTACAAGACACAGAACTGCAGAACGTACAGCAAAACAAACAGGTGCATTAGTAATAAGCATATCACAAAGAAGAGGAATTATAACTATTTTTAAAGGTAATTCAAGATATGTTTTAAAGGACTTAGAAGCGGTAATTTCAAAAGCAAATCAGGCTCTTCAAACTGTAGAAAAATATAAAAAGGTATTTGATAGTAAGCTTAATTTATTAAATGAATATGAATTTAATGATATTGTAACATTAGAGAATGTAATTATAGCAATACAAAGAGCAGAAATGGTTATGAGAGTTGCTGATGAAGTAAATAGAGCTATAGATGAGCTAGGAGAAGAAGGAAGATTACTAGAGATGCAATTAGATGAATTAATAGGAGATTTAGAAAAAGAGGAACTATTAATTATTAAAGACTATATTGCACCAGGAAAGAAAAGAACTTGCGAAAAGATATTAGATGAAATAAAAAAATTGGGACATGATGACCTTGTAAAATCTGAAAAATTTGCTAAATTACTTGGATATGAAGATTTTGATAACTATGATGAAGTAGGTGTTTATACAAGAGGATATAGAGTACTTAATAAAATTCCAAGAATGCCAAGTAATATAGTTGATAATTTGGTAAAATCTTTTAAATCGTTTCAACATATACTTGCTGCTGACATTCCAAAATTAGATGAAGTTGATGGAATTGGAGAGGTGAGAGCAAGAACTATAAAACAGTCATTAAAAAGGATGCAAGAACAATTTGTTTTTGATAATTTAATGCTATAAAATATGAAATATAAAAATATTAAAATTAATGAGGAGAAAAAATAAAATGAAAAAAGTTTTAGTTAGAATTTTATTAATATTAGCAATAATTGCAGTATTACTTGGAATTGCAGGAGTTGCTTATGGAATTTACAAGAAGGCAACATTAAATATACCTAATCCTGTTGCAACAATGGAAATTGAGGATTATGGAACTATAAAAATAGAATTATACCCAGATAAAGCACCAAACACAGTAACTAATTTTATACGTCTAGCCAATAGAGGATTTTATAATGGATCTACATTTCATAGAACAATACCAAACTTTGTAATACAAGGTGGAGCAAAAAATGGAGACACTACTGTATCACCATCATTAAGTGATATTATGGATAATGTTCAAACAGATAGAACCTATAATATAAAAGGTGAGTTTATTGCAAATGGATATACAAAAAATAATATAAAACATGAAAAGGGTGTAATTTCTATGGCTAGAAGTGATTATAGCCAATATAGTAGTTCTTTAACAACAAAGGGTTATGATTCAGCTGGTTCACAATTCTTTATTATGACAGAAGATAATACACAGTTAGATGGTACTTATGCTGCGTTCGGAAAAGTAATAGAAGGTATGGATGTTGTAGAAAAGATCGCAAATGTAAAAGTATATTATAGAAGCAGTGAATTAAAAGATGGAGAGGAAGCTCCAAAAGATAAAGATGGAAATACAATCCAATCAGATACACCAAAAAAACAACCTGTAATTAAAAGTATAACAGTAGAAACAAACGGAGTTGATTATGGAGTTCCAGAAACTGTTGAAGTATTTGATGCATATTCTTGGATGATGCAACAATATGGAATATCAGGAAATTAGAAATAATAAATATAAAGATATAAAATAAAAGAAGTTCAAACTTATATAAAAATATAATTTGAACTTCTTTTATTTTGCATAATAATTGATAGAATAACTAAATAATAATAAATTAGTGGATTTGTTCTACTTTAATTCTACGACGGTAACTCCCATTTCACCTTCTCCAAAAGTACCAATTCTAAAAGATTTAACATGTGGGTTTGTTTTTAAAAAAGTGTGAATTCCTTGTCTTAGTTTTCCTGTTCCTTTCCCATGTACAATTCTAATAGGAGAAAGCTTAGCAATAGCGCAATCGTCTAGATATTTATCTATTAAAAACACAGCTTCATCTACATTAAGTCCTATAACATTAATTTCGGAAGATATATTTTGAGATTTATATTGATCATTTTTTACAAAATTAACACTTGACTTATTGCTAGATTTATTAGTATTTTTCTTATTAGAATCTAAATTTAAGCTATTGTTTTTCATTCTGTTCTTTGAGTTTAGAGTCTTCAATATTTCTAAGTTTATACTACTAGAACTATTAGAAGATTTCTCTATATCTTGTAATTTGTTATTTAATTGATTTCTTAAATTATTTGCTTTGCTTAAATCATTAGAATCTAAGTTTTTAATATAATCTTTATAGTCCTTTTCTATTTTATTGATTTCTTTTATAACTTCGTTTACCTCGTTTTTTGCAGACAAGATAATATTTCTTGCTTCGATTTTAGCCTTTTCAACTATTTCATTTTGTCGATTAGTAACATCAGTTTTTTTCTGTTCTAAAGATTTTCGAAGTTGTTCTATTTGCTTAGAATTTTTTTCGATTTCATTTTTCTCGTTTTCAATCTTAATTTTATCATCATAAATACTTTTCATTAATTCTTCAACACTTATGTCTTCACTTTTCATTAGAGAATTAGCCATATCTAAAATCTCTTTATTTAAGCCTAATTTCTTACTAATTGCAAAAGCATTACTTTTACCTGGTATGCCAATTAGCAATTTATAAGTTGGTTGTAATCTTTCAATGTCAAATTCACAACTTGCATTTTCAAAACCATCAACAGTTAAACAATAGTTTTTTAATTCCTGATAGTGAGTAGTAGAAATAACCAAAGTACTATTTTTATAAAAATATTGTAAAATACTTATTGCAAGATTAGCACCTTCAATAGGGTCTGTACCAGAACCTAACTCATCTAATAATATCAAACTGTTACATGTAGAATGATTAATTATTTCTATAATGTTAGATATATGAGACGAAAAAGTACTTAAAGATTCTTGAATGCTTTGTTCATCACCAATATCAGCAAAAATATTATCAAATACATAAATACTACTATTCTCGTTACATGGAATAAAGATACCAGAATAAGCCATTAATAAGTTAAGGCCTACTGTTTTTAAACATACAGTTTTACCACCGGTATTTGGACCAGTAATAACTAATGAATAGTAATCTTTTCCAATAGATACATCAATAGGGACAACGTGATCCTTTGAAATTAAAGGGTGACGAACCTTAATTAAATTAATATGTTTCTCTTTATTAATTTTAGGATATATACCATCTAATTGTAAAGAATAGCTAGCCTTTGCAAATACTAAATCAAGTGTACCAAGTGTTTCAAGATTTATTTTTAATAAATTTGAATATTCATACAACATACTAGATAATTCTTGCAATATTTTTTCAATTTCAATTTCTTCTTCAATTTTAAGATTTAGAATTTTATTATTCATTTCGAAAATACTGAGCGGTTCTATAAAAACAGATGATCCACTACTTGACACGTCATGTATAAATCCTTTTACATTATTTTTGTATTCTTCTTTTACAGGAATAACAAATCTATCATTACGAATAGTTATAATTGGTTCCATTATGAATTTAGAATAAGTAGAAGAATGGATAAAATTATTAAGCTTATCTCTAATTTCTTGTTCTATTTTCTTTATTTGTTTTCGTATAGAATATAATTTGTTTGAAGCATTGTCTGCTATGGTATTTTCATCTAAAATGATGCTTGATATTTTTTCCTCAGCACTTTTATTTGTGTAAAGATTGGAAAAATATTCTGATAATAAATTAAAACCAGAGATATCAAAGTCCTCATCAGAATAAAAATACTCTTTTACTTCTCTTACTATTTTTAAAAAATTTGCAACTTCTAATAATGCTTTTAAAGATAAAACAGAGAAGCTGTCTATTTGTTTTAACCATAAGTCTATATTAGGAATTTCTGCAAGTGGTATAGAAGACTTTTTTGTAATTAAAGATACTGCTTCATCTGTTTGAGCTAAAAGATTATCTACAGCATCTGACTCGAAAATAGGTGTTAAATTTGATGCTTTTTGTTTACCTATATAAGTCTTACAATACTTAATTAAATTTTCTATTATTTTATTATATTCTAATATATCCCAATATTTTGTATTCATTATAGCCTCCATAAATAATTTGGATATAAGTATATCATAAAATATGTAAATTTCATAGGTAAAAAGCCAAAAAAGACTTGCAAACGGGAAAAAAATGCAGTATAATATTAAAAGCATAATTATTAAGGAAGAAGAGTGGAAGCAAATTCCACTCTTCTGTACGTAAATAACGAAAAATAAGAGGAGATACTTATGGCAAATATAGAAGAAAAAGTTGAACAATTGATAAAAACTCGTGTTGAAGAATTAGGATATCAGTTATATGATGTTCAATATGTAAAAGAAGGACAGAATTACTTTTTACGTATATTTATAGAAAAAGAAAATGGAGACATAGATTTAAATGATTGCGAAAAAGTTAATGATGGCATTAATGAGGTATTAGACTCAGCAGATTATATAAAAGATCAATATTTTCTAGAGGTTTCTTCAACAGGAATCGAAAAAGTTTTAAGAAAAGACAAACACTTAGAAAGCAATATTGGAAATAAAATAGAAGTTAAACTATTTAAGCCAATAAATAAGCAAAAAGAATTTGTAGGAAATTTGAAAAGTTTTAATGAAGAAGAAATTATTTTAAGTTTAGATAATCAAACTGAAATAAAAATTAATAGAAAAGAAATATCTTTAATAAAAACATTTTTTGATTGGGATAATTTATAAGGAGGAATGAATAAGATGAAGAAAAAAGTAGAAAAAAACAATGTACAAGCAATTGATAGCAAAGAACTAATAGTTGCAATGGAAGAATTAGAAAAAGAAAAAGGAATTAATAAAGATTATTTATTAGAGTCAATTGAAACAGCCCTAGTTACTGCATATAAAAGAAATTTTGATTCTGTAGAGAATGTTAAAATAACAATGGATAAAGAAACCGGTGAAATTCATGTATATGCTGAAAAAGATATAGTAGAAAAGCCAGAAGATATAGAAGATACAAGACTACAAATAACATTAGAAGAAGCTAGAAAACTTGATAGTAAATTACAAGTAGGAGATAAAGCTGAAATAGAGTTAGTACCTAAAAACTTTGGTAGAATTGCAGCTGGAACAGCTAAACAAGTTATTATTCAAAAAATAAGAGAAGCATCTAGAAACTTTTTATTTGATGAATTTAATGAAAGAAAAGGAGAAATAGTTTCAGGTATAGTACAAAAGTCAGATGGTGGAATAGTTGTTTTAGATTTAGGCAAATTAGAAGGAATTATGCCAATTAAAGAACAAATACCTACTGAAAAATATAAAGTAAATGATAAAATAAGAGCATATGTATTAGACGTAGAAAGAGGAGCAAAGGGAGCTCCACAAGTAATTATATCTAGAGCACATCCTGATTTTGTAAGAAAGTTATTTGAACTTGAGATTCCAGAAATATATGAGGGAGTTATTGAAATTAAGAGTGTTTCAAGAGATCCAGGAAATAGAAGTAAAGTTGCAGTTTATTCTCCAAATGAAAATATTGACCCAGTTGGATCATGTGTAGGTCAAAAAGGAATTCGTATACAAAATATTATTAACGAATTAAATGGAGAAAAAATAGATGTAATAGAATGGTCAGAAGATCCAGCTATATTTATATCTGCTGCATTACTTCCAGCACAAGTAATGGCTGTAGACATAAAAGAAGAAGAAAGATTTGCTCAAGTAATTGTACAAGATGATCAATTATCTTTAGCTATAGGAAAAATGGGGCAAAATGCAAGACTTGCAGCTAGACTTACAAACTGGAAAATAGACATAAAGAGCGAATCACAATTTAGAGAGATGATTGCTAATGCACAAAAAGAAAGTGATGAAAGCGGAGAAGCTCAAGAAAATATTGAAGAAAAAGAATAATATATAGAAACAAGCTGAATACAATAAAAAAGGAGAAATGAAATTTGAAGAGTTTGCCACAAAGAACATGTATAGGGTGTAATTCTAAGAAAAATAAAAATGAATTAATTCGAATAGTAAAAGATAAGGAAGGAAATATTAGTATTGATAAAACTGGAAAAGCTGCAGGACGTGGAGCTTATATATGTGACAATATAGAATGTCTAGAAAGAGCGATAAAAACTAAAAAGATTGATAAAGCATTTGAAATGAAAATAAATAATGAAATTTATGAAAGTTTAAGAGGTGTGATGATTGACAAGTAGCGAGAAAATATGTGGTTTATTAGGGTTAGCCACAAGAGCAGGAAAAACAGTTTTTGGTACGGAATCTTGTATGTCGGCTATAGAAAAAAGAAAAGTAAAATTAATACTACTTGCTTCAGATGCTTCAGAGAGAACAAAAACTAATTTTAAAGAAATATGTAACAAAAACAATATAGAAGTTAGTGAAATGTTGAAAATGGAGAGTCTAAGTAAAGCAATTGGTAAAACTGATAAAGTGGTTGTTGGAATAGTTGATGCAAACTTTTCAAAAGAGATGTTGAAAATAATTAATGGGGGTGAATTTATTGGGTAAGATAAAAATACATGAAATAGCAAAAGAAATAGGCTTAGCCAGTAAAGAAATAATAGAAAGAGCACAAAAATTAGGAATTGATGTAACTAGTCATCTAAGTAGTGTTGATGATGAGCAAGCAAAAAAAATAAGAGAGAGTTTTAATAATAAAGTAGTGCAAGAAGATAAAGCAAATAAAAATACAAAAATAAAGGAACAAAAAGATAATAAAAAAGATGATAAAAAAGATGCCACTCCTGTTATTATTAGAAGAGAAGTAATTATTTCTGAAGAAGAAAAAATGGCACAAGGAAAGCAAAAAGCAAGAGAAGACCATAGAAAAGATGTTGGTTTTGTGGAAAGAAACAATAATAAAGATTATAATATTGTTTATAGAAACAAACAAACAAAGCCAATGACAGTAAATGAACTATTTGGTATTAAACCTAACAAGCCAAAAGAAGAAAAGAAAGAAACACCTGTTGTGCAAAAACAAGAAGTAAAAAAAGAAGAAGTAAAGCAAGAAAATACTCAAAATGTTAAAGAAGATAAAACACCAGTAAGCAATGCAAATATTGGAAATAGCTTTACACCTAAAGAAGGAAATAGTTATCAAGAAAGAAATAACAATTATAGAGAAAACAGAAATATGAATAATAATAGAAATAACAACTATAGAAGTCAAAATAATGACAATAGAAATAATGGTTACAGAAATAACTATTATAGAAATCAAAATAACGATAATAGAAATAATGGTTATAGAAACAACCAAAATGGTGATAATAGAAATAACAACTTTAGAAATAACCGTAATGACAATGGAAGATTTGGGCAACAAAATAATAGAGATAATAGAGGGCAATTTAATAAAAATAGACCATTAGATGAAAAAGGAATTGATAAAAACATTAAAAATATAATGACAACAGAGATTGTAGAAAAAGAGTTGCAAAGAGATTATTCAAATAAAGTTATAGAAAAACAAAAAGCAAACAGCAAATATGATGATGCAAAAAATGCTAGAAAAAATACAAAATCAAGAAGATTTGAAGAATTTAATGGTGAAAAACTTAAAGATTTAAAACAAGTGGATAGATTATCAAACATGTTTAATGAACAAGATGGAGGAATGTTAGAATATTATGATCTAACAACTGCAAGAGGAAAGAAAAATAAGAAAAAAGTTCAAAAAACAGATGAAGAAAGAAACAAACAAAAAATATTTGAGTTAAAAGAAATTACTATTCCAGAAAATGTAACTGTAAAAGATTTAGCTGCTGAAATGAAAAAAACAACAGCAGAGGTAATCAAAAAATTATTTAATTATGGAATAATGGCAACTATAAACAATTCAGTTGATTTTGATACAGCTTATTTAGTAGCAAGTGAATTTGGTATAACTGCAAAGAAAAAAGCTGAAGTAAAAGAAGAAGATATTTTATTTGACGAAACCGAAGATTCACCAGATGAATTAGAATCAAGACCACCAGTAGTTGTTGTTATGGGACACGTTGATCATGGAAAAACTTCATTATTAGACGCAATAAGAAGTACAAATGTTATAGAAGGAGAAGCTGGAGGAATTACACAACATATAGGTGCATATAAAGTAAATGTTAATGGAAGAGAAATCACATTCTTAGATACACCAGGACATGAAGCATTTACAAGTATGAGAGCAAGAGGAGCACAAATTACAGATATAGCAATTCTTGTTGTTGCAGCAGATGATGGTGTTATGCCACAAACAATAGAAGCGATCAATCATGCAAAAGCAGCAGAAATTCCAATTATTGTAGCTGTTAATAAAATAGATTTGCCAGGTGCAAATGTAGAAAAAATTAAGCAAGAATTAATGGAATATGAGCTTGTACCAGAAGAATGGGGAGGAGACACAATATTTGTTCCAATTTCTGCAAAGCAAAAGATTAATATAGAAAACTTATTAGAGATGGTTTTATTAGTTGCAGATATGAAGGAATTAAAAGCAAATCCAAGAAAGCAAGCAAAAGGAACTGTAATAGAAGCAAGACTTGACAAAGCAAAAGGACCTATTGCGTCAATGTTGGTACAAAGAGGAACTCTTGATGAAGGTGACACTATTGTTGTTGGAACTTCTATAGGTAGAATAAGAGCAATGAAAAATGATAAAGGCCAAAAGATTAAGAAAGCTGGACCTTCTACACCAGTAGAAATTATGGGACTAACAAATGTGCCAGAGGCAGGAGATACATTCTACGAAGTAAAAGACGAAAAAATGGCAAAACATTTAATTGAAAGACGTAAACGTCAAGAGAGAGAAAAGAAAGTTGCTGAAGATAATAGAGTAACATTAAATAATCTATTTGAAAAAATGGAAAGTGAAAACCTTAAACAATTAAATATTATTGTAAAAGCAGATGTTCAGGGTACAGCTGAAGCACTAAAACAATCATTAGAAAAAGTATCTAATGAAGAAGTATGTGTAAAAGTTATTCACTCAGGTGTAGGAGCAGTAAACGAATCAGATGTTCAATTAGCAAAGGCTGCAAAAGCCATAATTATAGCATTTGATGTAAGACCAAATATATCTGCGAAAGATATGGCAGAAAAAGATGGGGTAGAAATAAAACAATACTCAGTAATCTATCAAGCTATAGAAGATGTTGAAGCAGCAATGAAGGGAATGTTAGACCCAGTATATGAAGAAAAAGTAATAGGAAATGCAGAAGTTAGACAAACATTCAAAGTTTCAAATGTTGGAACTATAGCAGGATGCTATGTATTAGATGGAAAAATAGAAAGAAATGCAGGAGTTCGTGTAATACGTGAAAACGTAGTAATACATCAAGGTAAATTAGTATCTTTAAAACGTTTTAAAGATGATGTAAAAGAAGTTACAAAGGGATTTGAATGTGGAATTCAAATAGAGAAGTATAATGACTTGAAAGAATTAGATATACTTGAATTCTTTGTAATGGAGGAAGTAAAGAAATAATAGGAGGAAAGTATGGCAAAGAATGAGGCAAGACTTAATAGAATCAATGAAGAGTTAAAAAAAGAACTTAGCCAAATTATTAGTTACGAACTCAAAAATCCAAATGTAACAGGAATGGTAAGTGTAACTAGAGCTAAGATTACTCCTGACTTTAAATATGCAAAGGTATATGTTAGTATATTAAATTCAAAAAATGTACAAAAAACTATGGAGGGGTTAAAAGAATCTTCAGGTTTTATAAGAAGTAAAATAGCACATACAATAAATTTAAGAATTACACCAGAATTGGTATTTGAATTAGATGACTCATTAGAGTATGGTGAAAAAATAGATGCTATTTTAAAAGAATTAAAAAATGATAAATAACAATTAAAAATATTATAATGGCACTAAATCCATATTTTCATTTTGAAATTGAAAAAGTGGATTTTGCCATTTAAAAGGAGATATTTATGAGCACTCTTGATAATATATTACAAGAAATAGATAAGGCAAATAGCATTGTTGTTTTAACACATGAAAATCCAGATGGAGATGCTATTGGTACAGGACTTGCGTTATACAATGCATTAAAGCTGTATGGTAAAAATCCAGACATAATTATACCAGAATATCCACGAATATTTGAATTTTTACCAGGTATATCTGAAATAAAAGAAGAATCAGATATTGAGAGATATGATTTAGCTATTGCTGTAGATTGTGCAACTATAAAAATGTTAAATGGGTTTACTAAATATTTTGAAAATGCGAAAGTAAAAATAGCAATTGATCATCATGGAACCAACACTATGTTTGGAGATATTAATTTCGTTAACCCCGATGCACCAGCATGTGCACAAATAATGCTAGGAATATTAGGACACTTCGGTATAGAAATTAATAAAGAGATTGGTACTTGTATATTAACTGGAATTATTACAGATACAGGTGGATTCAGATACTCAGGAGTTACAGCCGAAACATTTGAATTTGTTGCATACCTTTTAAATAAAGGGGTTAATGTTTCAAAAGTATATAAACAAGTACTACAAACCAAAACAAAAGCTAGTTTTGAGTTGCACAGACTTGCAGAAGATAGATTAGAATTTTTAGAAGATGGAAAGGTTGCATATACATATATTACACAAGAAGATGAGGAAAAAGTAGATGCACAAAGTGGCGACCATGAAGGAATCGTAGAAGTTGGTAGAGATATAGAAGGAGTGGAAGTATCTATATTTGTTAGACAAACAGAAAAAGGCTGTAAAATTTCACTTCGTTCTAATGACTATGTAAATGTTTCTGATGTGTGCTTAATACTAGGCGGAGGAGGTCATCCAAGAGCAGCAGGAGCATTGATGCAAGGAAGCCTTGAGCAGGTAAAAGAAAAAATATTATATCAAGTAAGGTCACAATTAAAGTAAAATGTTAGATGGAATTATAGTAATAAATAAAACCAAGGGTTGCACATCTCATGATGTAGTAAGCAAAGTAAAAAGAATTTTAAATGAAAAAGTTGGACATACTGGTACATTGGATCCAAATGCAACTGGAGTGTTGCCACTTTTAATTGGAAAAGGAACCAAATTATCATATTATTTAATAGAACATGATAAAAAATATAAGGTAGTACTACAACTAGGGATAAAAACAGATACAGCAGATTGCGAAGGAAAGATAATAGAAGAAAAGGAAGTATTAGATGAAAGCTTAGCAGAAAAAAATATAAAAGCTACATTATATTCTTTTGTAGGAGAACAAAGTCAAATACCTCCAATGTATTCTGCAATTAAAGTAAATGGAAAAAAACTATATGAATATGCTAGAAAAAATCAAGAAGTAAAATTAACTCCAAGAAAAATTACAATCTATAGTATTGAATTAATAGATATTTATCCAGAAAATAAACAAATAATATTTGAGGTTTCTTGTTCAAAAGGAACATATATAAGAAGTTTATGTGAAGATATTGCTAAAAAACTAAATACGGTTGGATATATGAAAGAACTTTCAAGGATTTCAGTAGGGCAATTTGATATTTCAAACTCAATCACAATAGAAGATTTGGAAAAAAATAAAAATAGTGATGAATTCATAAATAAACATTTTATAACAATAGAAGATTATTTTAAAAGTTTAAATGAAAATAACAAAATATACCTAGAAAATAGTAAAATACCACTTTTCTTAAATGGAGTAAAGCTTACTTTTCCGTTATCAGATGGATTATACAGAATATATGACAAGAACAACTATTTTATTGGAATAGGAATGGTAAAAAATACTTTATTAAAAAGGGAAATAATAGTTGAAAAAGATTCATAAGTATGATAATATATAAATACAATTAAATAGAAAATTAAATCTTCCCTGCGTGGTACGTGTAGACTGGAATTTTAGAACCAACAATAGATTAAAGGGAGTCTGCCTTTGAGTGTGGCGTGTATGCTTATATTAATAATATAAGAAACCCAAGAGCATTCAACAAGACACCCACCTGTGTAAACAGGCTCTTAAAATTTCATTCATCTTACGGCTAAGGTGGGGGAGCTTTTTTATTACATAGGTTTAATTAAGATTTTGGTATACAACAAGGTTGCAATTATAATAAAGTGAGTAAAAGAATATGAAAATAAAAGATATTATTAATTATGGAATAAAAAACTTAAATGAAAAAAATATAGATGACAGTGTGATAAAATCTAAAGCCATCTTAAAATATATATTAAAACAAAATAACAGCTACATAACATGTAATCTAGAAAAAAATCTAGATGATAGCATTGTTAATGAATATATGCGATATATTAATGAGCTAATACAAGGAAAACCTTTACAATATATAACACATTATCAGGAATTTATGAAACTTGATTTTTATGTTGATGAAAATGTTTTGATACCACAGCCAGATACAGAAATACTGGTAGAGGAAGTACTAAATAAAATAAAAGAAATCAAACAACAAAAAAGGAAAAATAGTGGATGTATAAAAATACTTGATTTATGTACAGGAAGCGGAGCTATTGCAATTTCAATAAAAAAATATGAACAAGATGTTGAAATGTATGCGAGTGATATAAGCAAAAAAGCTTTAGATATTGCTAAGCAAAATGCAAACAAAAATGATGTGAATATAGAATTTATACATTCTGACATGTTTAACAACTTAATGAGTAATACAAAATTTAAAAATAAATTTGACATTATCGTTTCAAATCCTCCATATATTGAAAGCGGTGCAATATCAAAGTTACCAATAGAAGTTATAAATGAACCTCATATTGCATTAGATGGACGGATCGGATGGATTAGATTTTTATAGAATAATTGCAAAAGATGGAGAAAATCTTTTAAATGAAGATGGATATATTTTTCTTGAAATAGGATATAAACAAAAAAACGATGTAATAAAAATATTTGAAAAAGAAAAATACAAGGATATAGTTTGTAAAAAAGATTTATCTGGAAATGATAGAGTTGTGGAAGTATATAATAAAATTAATAAATAAGTACAAAATGAATTATATTAAGGAGGGATAGCATGTCTTTTTCATCAGATGTAAAAGAAGAACTAAGTAAAATTACAAATTTATCAAATAAACAATGTGTGAAATTAGAATTTATAGGATATTTAGGTAGTGCCAATACATCCATAACTAATAACATGCTAAGATTCTCTACTGAAAGTGAATATAATATTAATAGATTTTCTAAATTATTAAATAATCTAAATATTGATGAATATAAAATTGAGTTACAAGGAAAAAATTATGTAATTACATGCAAGAACAGTAAAATTATTGATATAAATACTGAAATTGAAACTGATTTGAATAATGTAGAGAATGAATTAGAAGAGAAAGCATTGGTAAGAGGTTGCTTTTTAGGAAGCGGATCAATAAATAATCCAAATAATAAATATCATATTGAACTTATTTTTAAAGAAAAAGAATCTGCAAAAAAAATATTAGAAATATTACAGAAGTATAAAATAAACTTTAAAATACTGGATAAGAAAAATTGTACATCGATTTATTCAAAAGATGGTGAAGAAATATCAAGGTTTTTAGCATTTATAGGAGCAAGTTCAGCAGTATTAAAATTTGAAGATATACGAGTATATAGAGATATGAGAAATAACGTAAATAGAATAGTAAATTGCGAAACTGCTAATCTAGGAAAAACAATAAATGCAGCAGTAAAACAAATAGAGGCAATAGAATCAATAAAAAAAGATGGTAAATTTTCAGAGTTAACTGATAACCTAAAGGAAATTGCAGAACTTAGAATAAAATATCCAGAAGCTTCACTAACAGAATTAGGAAAAATGACAAGGGTACCTATTGGAAAATCAGGAGTCAATCACAGATTAAAATCAATCATGAAAATTGCCAAAGGGGACGGGGCATTTTGACAATAAAATAAAAAGAAGGATGAAAAATGAAAAATAAAAATGTAGGAATATATGTACATATACCTTTTTGCAAACAAAAATGTAAATATTGTGATTTCAAATCATATACAGGCAAAGAAGCGTTAGTCCAGGAATATATAAAATGGGTAAAACATGAATTAAAAGAAGTTGGAGATGGAAACAAATTAGATTATGAAGCAGGCTTAGATGATCTTGTTGTTGTGGATACAATTTATATTGGAGGAGGAACACCATCTTTTATAGATAGTAAGTATATTGTTGAAATTATAGATACAATAAGAAAACATTATACAATAGTGAATAATCCAGAAATTACCATAGAGATAAATCCAGGAACAATAACAGAGAAAAAGCTTAATGACTATTTTAATTGTGGAATAAATAGAATTAGCATTGGTCTTCAAAGTAATCATGAAAAACTGTTAAAGGAGCTCGGAAGAATTCATTCATATAAAGAGTTTGAAGATGCTTATCTTACTGCTAGAAAAGTAGGATTTAAAAATATTAATGTAGATTTAATGATTGGATTACCAAATCAGACTTTAGATGATGTTAATGAAACAATAGATGAGATAGAAAAATATAATCCTGAACATATATCTGTATATTCACTAATAGTAGAAGACGAAACACCTTTATGTAAGGATATTGAAAAGGGGATTCTTACTTTACCAAGTGATGAAGATGAAAGAAAAATGTATTGGACTGTAAAAAATAGATTACAAGAGAACGGATATATACACTATGAAATTTCGAATTTTGCAAAGCCTGGTTTTGAATCAAAACATAATATGAATTGCTGGAAACAGCAGGAGTATATTGGAATAGGAGTAGCGGCACATTCATATACAAATGGAGTAAGATTTTCTAATGTTGATCAAATAGAAGAATATATTAAAAATTTTGAAATAGAGAAGGAAGAGGATAATCTTATTTTTCATGAAAAGCAAAATAAAAATAGCATGATGAAAGAGTATATGATGCTAGGATTAAGAAAAATAGAGGGCGTACAAATACAGGCCTTTAAAAGTAAATTTGGTGAAAATCCGATATTTTTATATAGAAAAGAATTAGAAAAATTGGCTAATGAGGAATTGATAGAAGTAGATGGAGACTATATAAAACTTACAAATAAAGGAATAGACTTAGCTAATCTAGTATGGGAAGAATTTGTATAATAAAAAAATCAAATCAATGTAATGATTTGATTTTTTTTATTTTGTTAAAATTTTATCGGCTTCTTCTTGTGATAGATAGCCATATGAAACCATATCTGCAATTACTTTTTTTTGTCTACTTTTTGTTAAATCTGGATTAACTGAAGGGGAATATACACTAGGTGCATTGGGAATCCCGGCCATCATAGTGCAATCATATAAAGTCATTTCAGAAGGCTCAATATTCAAGTATCCATTACAAGCTTCTTTTATTCCATAATATCCATCTCCAAAATAGATAGTATTTATATATAATTCTAGAATATCATCTTTGGAATAGTTTTTTTCTAGATCAACAGCTGCAAACATTTCAGCAATCTTTCTTGTGCCTGCGCTGTCTTCGTTAATAAAAAATAGATTCTTAGCAACCTGTTGAGTAATGGTACTACCACCTTCTCGAAGTTCAAAATTGGTAATATTAACCCATATAGCTCGTCCGTATAGCTATAGGATCGATAGCTCCATGTTCTTTATATCTATGATCCTCAACAGCAATTACTGCGTTAATATAATTTTGTGGCAATTTATCTAATTTAACATAATTTTTGCTATTTTGTATTGCCTGTACGGTATTTTTTAAACTGGTTTTTGAAATAGCGTCTTCATACATCTTCTTGCCATTTAAAATAAAAATACTTCCAACGATTATAATTCCAATGATTAATATAAATAGAGTTCGTTTTATAAACTTCATTTTATCACCTTATATTAATTATTTAAAGTTAGTCAACTAGCATTGGGCCAATATTTGTAACAGTACCAGCACCTAGTGTTAATACAATATCATTTGGTATAGTGTGTTCTTTTACATAATTTACAATGTCATTAAAATCAGAGATATATAATGCAGATTCTCCAATTTTATCTGCTAAATCCTTAGCTGATATACCATAGATATTCTTTTCTCTAGCAGCATATATATCCGTAATAATAATATGGTCAAAGTTTTGTAATGCATAAGCAAAATCATTTAAAAGATTTTTTGTTCTACTATATGTATGTGGCTGGAAAATAACCCATGATTCATGATATTTCTTTTGCTTTAGAGCGTTTGCTGTTGCCACTATTTCAGTCGGATGATGACCATAATCATCATAAACATTAACATTATTAAAACTGCCCTTATACTCGAATCTTCTATGTGCTCCTGTATATTTATGTAATGCATTCTTGATATCTTCTCTTTCAATTCCATATTCATTACAGATTGCAATACAAGCTAGTGCATTTAAAACATTATGAATACCTGGAACAGAAAGACTAATTGTTTTATAAAAGCGATCATTATAATATACATCGAAAAGAGGAAAACCATTTGAATTAAATGTAATATTTCTCGCAATAAAGTTAGCATTTTGATTTTCAATTGCGTAAGTAACTACCTTGGCTTTTGTATTTTTTGTAAGTGTTCTGCAATTAGAATCATCCCAGTTGATTACTAATAGACCATCATCAGGGAGAAGTCTTACATAATTTCCAAAAGACTTAACAATATTTTCTAAAGTTCCAAAATAATCTAAATGATCATTATCTATATTTAATATAACCTCTGTTTTAGGAAATAGCTTTAAATAACTCTCTACGTATTCACAAGCTTCTACTATAAAATATTCACTATTTCCAACTCTGTAGTTACCATTAATTGCATTTAAATAAGCTCCAACCTGAATAGAAGGATCCTTACAAGCCTCTAAAAAGCACATAGAAATCATTGAAGTTGTAGTAGTCTTTCCGTGAGTGCCTGAAACACATATAGTATTTTTATAAGCTTTTGTTAATTTTCCTAAGAAAGTACCTCTTTCAACTATAGGAATATTTAATTGTTTTGCTCTTACTAATTCGATATCATCATTTTTTATTGCTGCGGTATAAACAACAAGGTCAGACTTTTCAAGATTTACTAAATCATGACCGATTGTAACAGGAATATGATTTTGAATTAATTTATCAGTGTTCTCAGAACTTGAACTATCAGAACCTGTAACAATAAATCCCCAATTTTTTAATATTTCGGCAATTCCGCTCATGCTAACTCCACCAATGCCAATCATATGTATATGTTTATATTGTTTTAATTCATCAATATTTGCCATAACTAACATCCTTTCAAATATCCTTATATTCATGATGCATTATATACTTTTTACATAAAATATTCAATAGTTTTATTGATATTATTATATGTAGAAACAAAATAAATGTTAAATTAAGATAAAAATATAAACTAACATAAAAAGAAAAATAAAATTTAATTAAAATTGTAAAAATAAGAAGGAAAAAAAATTTTTTTGACGAATAATATAAATGTACATTACATATAAATGATTGTACAAAAATAATTAAAACTTTGGAAGGCGGTGCGCAAAATGCAAATAACAGATGTACGTTTAAGAAAAGTAAATTCAGAGAACAGAATGAAAGCTGTTGCTTCTGTAACATTCGATAATGAGTTCGTTGTACACGATATTAAAGTTATCGAAAGTCAAGATGGATTATTTATTGCTATGCCAAGCAGAAAAACTCCTAACGGAGAATTCAAGGATATAGCTCATCCAATCAATCCTGAGACAAGAGAGAAAATTCAAAAAGCTATATTAGAAGCTTATGAAGCTCCAGAAACTGAACAAACTTCAGAATCAGCAGAGTAATAATAAATGTAAAAAGAGATACTATGAAGTATCTCTTTTTTTGTGTCTTAAAACACTACTTGCCGGTAACGACAATTCATCCGCTCATCCGTGGAACATCTCACATACGTAAGATATCTTTACGTCAAGAATGTTTCCGGGATCAGGCCATACACGGACTACCGTGCAACCACACTCTTTGAGAGCGGTAAGTGCCCAACCTAAAAGGTCCTGATGAATTGTTTCCGTTGCTTTAAACATTGGAATTATCCTCCTGTTTTTAAAAAAATATTTATCTGTATATTTTACAGATAAAATATATTATACCACATAGAAATAAAAAAATCAACAAAAATGTTAATAAAATATGTAAACTTGAAAAAATACAAAAATTGGTATATAATTTATAATAGTTTATAATTTAAATGAAAAGAGAAAAGAGTATGGAAAATTTTAAAGAAAATTTAAAGGTAAATACAGAGATTAAAGAAGAGAAGCTTACAGAAAGACAAGCAAGAAGAACATATGAACAATTTGTAAATAGACAAGAGGAACAATTTTTGCTTTTTATTAATTACCTAAATAAACACATAAATAAATTAAGAGAAGATGGATTAATATCTCCATTTTTAGAATTTCGTGCTAGGATTAAAGCAACTAATAGTGCTTTAAAAAATTATAAAGAGAAAGCACTAGATGATGTGTTTGGAATAGAATTTATTTGTGCAACTAATAATGAAATAAAAATCTTACAACAGGATTTAGACAATATGCTAAAAGTTCATAAAGAAAAGAAACACAACAAAGCAAATGGATATAGAGCAATACATCGCTCATGTGAAATAAATAAAGAATTAGTAGACCAATTAAATGATGAGCTTGAAAAACATGGGAAAGAAAAAAGACTTAATGAGGAATTTCCTATGGTAGAAGTCCAATATAAAACAGTTGAAGTATTTTATGAGGCTAATTATGGAACTGCAAGCCATGAAAAATACAAAGGTGTTAAAGTTTCTCAATTACAGCAATTATATGATGAAGGAATGCTTACTGTTGGAGAATATATACCATATATGTGGATTTCTGATCCAGCACATGATGATATGAGAGAGCTATCAACAGAAGAAGTATTGAAAAAAACATATCCATCACTTGTATTGAAAAAAACAAACGAAAGAGAAGAAAAATAATAAAAAGTGTTGACTATATGTTCTTATTGTTGTATAATAATAAAGCATGTATTTGGCGATGAAGTAAGATGTGGCTACAATATGTATTCATACATAGATGGAGGGAACTCTTACGGAGTATGTCGTGGCTAAGACCAAGGCGGTAAGAA
>OLSL01000187.1_pt1 | contig 67792 bp, 58 predicted proteins | sample 1672511 | NCBI WGS metagenome assembly OLSL01 (sample SAMEA3136694, study PRJEB25190) | human gut metagenome | biome: human gut; feature: human-associated habitat; material: faeces | place: Austria | collected 2013
AACCTGTGACCCTCTGCTTGTAAGGCAGATGCTCTCCCAGCTGAGCTATGCTCCCACGCATATTCGCCGCACTTGCGACGTGTTATATAATACTATAAGTCAATTGAAAAGTCAATACTTTTTTGAAACTTTTTTAAACTTTTTTATTTGGTTGTTTGCTCCAGCAATTTTTCAATTTCAGACGGTGTAAACTTGTAATTTTTATCACAAAAGTGACATTCAACATTTACGTCCTCATTATCGTTTACCATTTGCTGTAAAGACTCCCTGCCGGTTGAAATAAGAGCATTTTCAACCTTTTCTTTTGAACAATTACATCTGTATTCGATTTCACTTTCATCAAGCTTTTCAATATCAATCCCTCTCATTGCTCTCTTGGCAATATCGTCGGGAGACATACCCTTTGAGAGCATAGTTGTGACAGATTCGATATCCTTAATGGAAGCTTCAATTTTAGAAATAATTTCATCGGGGCAGCCGGGAAGTAGCTGAATCATAAATCCGCCGGAATTTGCAACAGACAAATCAGGATTGACAAGCACTCCGAGAGCGCATACTGTAGGCGTTTGCTCAGACACTGCAAAATAATTTGTAATATCCTCTGCAATTTCACCGCTTACAATCTGCGTATTGCCGACATAAGGTTCTTTAAGACCCATATCCTTCATAACGTATAAAAAGCCGTCTGTACCAACAGCGCCTCTCACGTCAAGCTTACCTTTATCATTAAGCGGAATTTCAACAACAGGATTTTCAACATAGCCCCTCGCATTGCCCTGACTGTCCGAAACGGCAAGAACAACACCTGCCGGACCCCCTCCGTTCAGCCTTAATGTAACACTGTCATCCTTACCTTTAAGCATAACGCCCATCATAGAAGCTGCGGTCATAAGACGTCCGAGAGCAGCAGTAGTAACAGCAGAGGTTTTATGGATATTTTCAGCCTTGCTTACCATATCTGTTGTATCACCGGCAATAACAAATGCACTGCCGTCAGTTGTAATATATCTTACTATTTTTCCCATTTAATTATCACCTTTTTTTAAAACAAAATAAATTCTTTCACTGTTATCTTTTATGTCATCAAGATTCAGTTCATCATATATTCCGATTATATTAAAATTATTAAGTACGCTTTTCAGTTCATTAACCGAATATGCTTTTTCATTAAACTCCTCGCTGAAACGGTCATAATTTTTACCGTTATAAACAAAAAAGTCCAGCAAAATTCTGACTGTATTGTCGCCCAAATACTCATTATCCCACGAAAGAAAAAAATCTTCTTCGTCAAAAACAAAGGTATTATTACCTAAAACATTTTTATGTTTATAAACGGTATTTACATCAAAAACAAATACGCCGCCGTCATTAAGCGAATTATAAACGCAGTCAAAGCACTTTTTAACCTCAACAATGTCCTTTAAATGGTTAATTGAGTCAAGAGAGCAGACGCAACAATCCACCTTATGCGGCAATTCAAAATCCGTCATATCGCCTTTTATAAACATTGCATTCTTTATTTGCTTTGAGCTTGCCACAGTAAGCATTTCGTCGGACAAATCAAGTCCAATAACATTATAGCCCAAATCGCTCAAATATTTGCTTACAGAGCCTGTTCCGCAAGCCAAATCAAGAACAGTATCACATTTATCGGCATATCTTCTAAAAAACGAAGAAATATAATCAGTTCTTTTTTTATATTCAACATTTTCCGTCAGCTTATCATAAAACTTAGCAAATGTATTATAACTCATCGTTTTCTTCCGCTTTGCTTTCGTCCTCAAGTTTAATTTTTTCAAAAATCTTGTCATATCCGTCACAACCGTATTGAAGCGAACGATTAACACGGCTGATTGTAGCGGTTGACGCACCGGTTGCATTAACTATATCTGTATAAACGCATTTTTCAGAAAGCATTTTTGCAACAACTATTCTTTGGCTTATTGTTTTAAGTTCCTGAACAGTACACAAATCTTCAAAAAAGTCATAGCAATCCTCTACCGTTTCAAGTTCAAGAATAGCTCTGAAAAGAAAGTCAATATTATCGTCTTTTAATTTATTATTCATATTATCTGCCCTTTCGACATATTACTCATAATTTAAAGCAATCATATTGTAACACACTAAATCGTGAAAGTAAAGAAAAATCTCCGAGAATAATAAAATAATCGGAGATTTTATAAATAAAATTATTCTTTTATAAGTTCATCATAAAAGTCGAAACAATCAAATGTTGCAAAATAATCCTTAGGTGTTTCCGCTCTTCTGATAAGTTTGAACGTTCCGTCTTGATTTAAAAGAATTTCTGCGCTCTTAAGCTTTCCGTTATAATTATATCCCATAGAAAAACCGTGTGCGCCTGCATCGTGAATAAAGAGATAATCTCCCATTTCAATTTCAGGAAGAAAACGGTCAATCGCAAATTTATCACAGTTTTCACAAAGAGAACCCGTTACATCATACTTATGGTCGCAAGGCTCATTTTCCTTACCCAAAACAGTAATATGATGATATGCGCCATAAATAGCAGGACGCATAAGGTTTACTGCGCAAGCATCTACTCCGATATATTCCTTGTGTGTATGCTTTTGGTTAATTGCTTTTGTAATAAGTCCGCCGTAGGGGCCGAGCATATATCTGCCAAGTTCTGTATAAATTGATACGTCGTCCATACCTGCAGGCACAAGAACTTCCTCGTATGCTTTTCTTACGCCCTCACCAATAACGAAAATGTCATTAGGCTCTTGATCGGGTTTGTAAGGAATTCCGATACCGCCTGAGAGGTTGATAAAGGTAATATGTACACCAAGCTTAGCTTTAAGATCGGCAGCAAGTTCAAAAAGAAGCTTTGCAAGCATAGGATAATACTCATTAGTAACCGTATTTGAGCAAAGAAACGAGTGTATACCGAATTCTTCAACGCCTTTTTCCTTAAGGATTCTAAAAGCTTCGTAAATTTGCTCGGTAGTCATACCGTATTTAGCATCGCCCGGATTATCCATAATATCATTGGAAATTTTGAAAATTCCGCCGGGATTATAGCGGCAACTCATTTTTTTAGGTAATTTGCCGCAAGCTTTTTCAACTGCCTCGATATGTGTAATATCATCAAGATTGATAATACCGCCGAGCTTATTACAATATCTAAACTCGTCAAGCGGGGTATCATTTGATGAAAACATAATATCATCACCCACAGCTCCGATGGTTTTAGCCATCATAAGTTCTGTTTTAGATGAGCAGTCACAACCGCAACCATATTCACGAAGAATATTGATTAAAAACGGATTAGGCGTAGCCTTAACTGCGAAATACTCCTTATATCCCTTATTCCAGGAAAATGCTTTTTTAAGATTTTCAACATTTTTCCTGATTCCTTTTTCATCATAAAGATGAAACGGCGTCGGATATTTTGCCGCAATTTCCTCAACCTTTTCCTTTGATACAAACGGTATCTTAGTCATTAATTTATCCTCCTAAATCACATCACTGATTTTTCTATATAATTTTTTATTCCGTTAATTCCTTGACCTGTAACAGAAGAAAACGGAACAACGGGAACTTTGCCTGCAAAAGCAAGCTCTTTACCTGATAAATCAAGTCTTTCCTTGTAAGCGGTTTTCTTAAGTTTATCAGCCTTGGTCATAACTATTATAAACGGAATGTCCATCTCTTTTAAGAAACAAATCATACCCTCATCATCTTTAGTCAAAGGATGGCGCATATCTATAAGAAGAACTACAAGAGCGATATTGCGTCCGCTTTTAAAATACCCTTCCATAAGTTCGCCAAATCGCTTTAACTCTTGCTTGCTTATTTTGGCGTATCCGTAACCCGGCAAATCAACAAATTTAATATTATCAACATCATAAAAGTTAATAGTTATCGTTTTGCCCGGAACGGAACTTACCCTTGCTAAATTTTTTCTGTTGAAAAGCTTATTTAAAAGTGAACTTTTGCCAACATTTGACCTGCCTGCAAAAACAACTTCGGGTTCGTCACTTTCCGGTAATTGAGAAAGCACTCCGTAAGCATTTTCAAAGACTGCTTTATTATAATTCATATTTCACCTACTGAGTAACAATATTTGCCTTAGACTTCTTGTCCGCTATAACAACATTGTTATTTTTAACGTCTTTTTTTCTTTTAGGTAAAGTAACAAGTGCAACAGGCAACAGTTCATCAAATGATTTAACACTTACAAATCTGACTGCGTTTTTAACCTCTGCCGAAATTTCGTCAAGGTCCTTAACGTTTTCATTAGGGATTATAACTGTATCACAGCCTGCTTTATATGCTGCCATTGACTTTTCTTTTAAACCGCCAATAGGAAGTGCCTTGCCTTTTAGACTAATCTCACCTGTCATAGCAATGTTCGATTTAATCAAAATTCCGGTAAGTTCACTTACAATAGCAGTTGTGATTGCCAAACCTGCAGACGGACCATCCTTTGGTATTGCCGCTTCAGGTGCATGAATATGTATATCCTTGTTTTTATAAAAATCAGGGTCAATTCCGTATTCATCACACTTAGAACGAATATATGAAACTGCTGTTTTAGCGCTTTCTTTCATAACATCGCCAAGATTACCCGTAAGTTCGATTTTTCCCGTTCCGTCAAGCGCCGAAACCTCAATCGGAAGCATTGTTCCGCCCACGCTTGTCCACGCAAGACCGTTAACAACACCAACTTGGTCTTCGTCACTTGCCAAATCCTTTTCAAATTTTCTCTTACCTAAATATTTTTCTATATTATCATTTGTTACCTTAAACGATTTTGCTCCGCTCTCAAGGGCAACAGTTGCTTTTCTGCAAAGAGTCGCAATTTCTTTTTCAAGTTTACGAACTCCCGCTTCTCTTGTATAATTTTCAATCAAAGCGTTTATTGCGTCATCGCTCACTTTAAATTCCCTGCCGTTTAAGGAATGTTTAGCCATTTCTTTTTTAATCAAGTGTTCCTTGGCAATATGAAATTTTTCAAGAGCGGTATAGGAATTAAGTTCAACAACTTCCATACGGTCATATAACGGCTCAGAAATTGACGAAGTATCGTTTGCCGTAGTAATAAACAGCACTTTGCTCAAATCTACAGGAAATTCGATATAGTGATCTGTAAACGAATTATTCTGTTCCGGGTCAAGCGCCTCTAAAAGAGCAGATGACGGATCACCCTTAAAATCATTACCAACCTTATCAATCTCATCAAGCAAAATTATCGGATTCATAACGCCGCTTTTAATAACAGCCTCGATAATTCTGCCGGGCATTGAGCCGATATAAGTTTTTCTGTGTCCTCTTATTTCAGCCTCATCGTGTATGCCACCCAAAGCAATACGTACATATTTGCGTCCCATACTTTTTGCAAGGGACTTAACAATAGAGGTTTTACCTACTCCGGGAGGTCCGGCAAGGCAAAGAATTTGACCTGTAAAATCAGGATTACGTTTATAAACAGCCAAAGAATCTACTATTCTATCCTTTATCTTGTCTAAACCGTAATGCTCTTTATCAAGGATTTTTCTCGACTTTTCTAAATTAATTGAATCTTTAGTATATTTTCCAAAAGGAATTTCAAGACATTTATCAAGATATATTCTTTCAACCGTTCCCTCATGTGAGCCTGACGGCATTTTTGAAAGCTTATCACATTCTTTAAGAAGTTTTTCTTTAATATCTTCATTACATTTAAGCGCATTAATTTTATCCCTGTATTCCTCTGCTTCCTCCTGCGGATTATCTCCCTCACCGAGCGCATCGGAAATAACCTTCATTTCTTCACGAAGATAATATTCACGCTGACTTTTATCAATTTCATTTTGCACCTTTTCCTGAATTTCGCTTTCAATTTCAAGTGCGGTATTTTCTTTCTTTAAATAAGCAACAAGCTGACAAATCCTGTCTGCCGGGTCAAGAGCTGCCAAGATATCCTGTTTTTCATAATAATCAAGGAAAGTATTTGAGCAAACAAAATCTGCAAGCTCGCCCGAATCTTTAATAGAAATAACCTTTGCGATTACTTCATTACTGATTTTTGGCATTAATGAGGCATAGTGTTCAAATTCTCTTTTGATTATTCTTTGATAAGCCCTATTTTCGTCCTCATCTATTTCAAGATTAGACGGATTTTCGCTTGCAAGCTCAACAAGTCCCGAAACGTATGGTTTTACAGAGGTCAAGCTGTAAAGAATTGCTCTTTCACCGCCCTCAACTACAACACGCATATTGTCGCTGCCGGGAATACGCATCATTTGCCTGATATTGCAAATAACGCCCGTATCGTACATATCGTCAATATTAGGCTCGTCCACCGATGCATCCTTTTGGCATACAAGAAAAACTCTTTGGTCATCATCCATTGCTTTTTGAAGAGCTTTTACGCTTTTCCTTCTGCCAACGTCAAAGTGAAGCACCATTTTCGGAAATACTACAATACCCCTAAGCGGAATAATCGGTAATTCTAAAAATAAATTTTCTTTTTTATCGTTCATATATTAAAACCTACTTAGTTTATTATAAATAATTAGTATATATTATATACTAATGCACAAAAAAAGGCAATATCTAAATATAGTAAAAAAAGAGTTTCTGAAAAGAAACTCTTTTTTACTGTTTTATTATGCGTTCTTTAAATTTGAAGTAGTAAGGCGTTTCGGAGTCTTATTAGGATTGCGAAGAATAATAGGCTCATCGCCCTTTCTTACGGCATCCTCGGTAATAATAATCTTTTCAATCGTATAATCGCTCGGAGCCTTAAACATAAGGTCCTTAAGAACTGCCTCAAAAACACTTCTAAGCCCTCTTGCGCCCGTGTGACGTTCAAGAGTGATATCAGCAATTGCTTTAAGTGCATCAGGCTTAAACTCAAGCTTAACGCCGTCAAATTCAAATAATTTTTGATATTGCTTTACAATAGCATTCTTAGGCTCAGTCATTATTCTGACAAGAGCTTTTTTATCAAGATTTTGCAGTACGGTTATAACAGGAACACGGCCGATAAGTTCAGGAATAAGACCGTACTTAACAAGGTCGTGTTGTTCCGCTTTTTTCATAATATCGTCGCCGTCAAAATCCTCAGCTTCAATATCAGCTCCAAAACCAAGTGATTTACCACCGATTCTTTTTTCAATGATCTTTTCAATTCCGTCAAATGCACCGCCGCAAATGAAAAGTATATTTGAAGTATCTATTTGAATATATTCTTGCTGTGGGTGTTTTCTTCCACCGGTAGGAGGAACATTTGAAACAGTACCCTCTAAAATTTTAAGAAGAGCCTGCTGAACGCCTTCGCCGCTTACATCACGTGTAATAGACCTGTTTTCGCTCTTACGGGAAATTTTATCTATTTCATCAACATATATAATTCCACGTTCTGCCTTTTCAATATCAAAATCGGCTGCCTGAATTAATCTAAGAAGTATATTTTCTACATCTTCGCCAACATAGCCTGCTTCGGTAAGAGTGGTTGCGTCTGCAATAGCAAACGGAACATCAAGAATTTTTGCAAGCGTTTGTGCAAGCATGGTTTTACCAACACCGGTCGGACCTAAAAGCATAACATTACTCTTTTGAAGCTCAACATCGCCACGTACATTAGAGTAAATTCTTTTATAGTGATTATATACAGCAACAGACAATGCAACCTTTGCATCATCCTGTCCTATAACATATTCATCAAGTTTAGCCTTAATTTCCTCAGGCTTTGGAAGAACCTTATTGTCTGATTGCTTAACCGTATGGGGAATATCCGGTGATGATGTCTGCTCAATCAAATCATAACAAAGATTGATACATTCATCACAAATAAACACACCCGGTCCCTCAATAAGCTTATGAACCAACGTTTCAGGCTTGCCGCAAAAAGAGCATCTTGCAACGCCGTTTTTAGGTTCATCGTGTGCCATATAATCACCTCAAATTATCTTTTATCAATAACTTTATCAACAAGGCCGAATTCAAGAGCTTCTTGAGCAGTAAGCCAATTATCTCTGTCTGTTGCGGCTGTCAATTCCTCAACTGTTTTGCCGCAGTTTTCAGCCATAATAGAATTAAGCTTTTTCTTAGTTTGCAAAATGTGGTTAGCTGCAATTTCAATCTCTGTTGCCTGACCCTCTGTTCTGCCGAGAGGCTGATGAATCATTACCTCTGCATTAGGAAGACAAATTCTCTTTCCCTTTGCACCGCTTGAAAGAAGGAATGCGCCCATAGATGCAGCCATACCCATACAAATAGTTGATACATCGCACTTAATGTACTGCATTGTATCGTAAATAGCCATACCGTCGGTAACAGAACCGCCGGGACTGTTAATATAAAGACTTATATCCTTATCCTTATCCTGTCCCTCAAGGAAAAGAAGCTGAGCAACTACAAGAGAAGCTGTAGTTGAATTAACTTCATCGGATAAAACGATAATTCTATCATTTAAAAGTCTTGAATAAATGTCCATTGAGCGCTCACCGGCGCTTGTTTGTTCAAGTACGTATGGTACTAATGCCATATTTATCATGACCTTTCTGCTACTTAATAATACAATACTGCCCGCTGTAGCAAACGGGCAGAATTAAAACAAATCAAATTATTCCTTAGCTGCTGAATCAACAATAATGTCGATTGCTTTCTTTGTCTTAACATCAGCAGCAATTTGGTCAGCAGGAACAGCCTTCTTAATCTGCTCTGCTTCCATTTGATACTGCTCAGCAAGCTTAGCGATTTCAGCATCGATTTCTTCTTCGGTTGCTTCAAGCTTTTCAGCTTCAACAATAGCCTCAAGTGCAATTGAAGCCTTAACCTGCTTCTCAGCGCCGTCTTTAAATGTTGCCTTAAATGCATCCTTATCCTGTCCGAGGTATTTAAGGTATGTATCAAGGTCAATACCCTGCATTTGAAGTCTGTAAGCGTAATCCTGAACCATCTCATCTGCACGCTTGTCAAACATACACTGCGGAACTTCACATTCCATATTATCGATAACCTGCTCAATAAGCTGGTTTTCAAAATCGTTTTTAGCTTCTTCAGCCTTTCTTTCATTCATCTGCTTTTTGATATCTGCCTTAAGTTCATCAAGAGTATCAAATTCAGATACATCCTTAGCAAATTCGTCGTCAAGCTCAGGAAGTTCCTTTGACTTGATTTCGTGAATTTTACATTTGAATACAGCGTCTTTCCCTGCAAGTTCTGCTGCATAATCCTCAGGAAATGTAACATTTACATCAAATTCCTCGTCGCTCTTATGACCTGCAACCTGCTCTTCAAAGCCAGGAATGAATGAGCCTGAGCCAAGTTCAAGAGGATAATTTTCGCCCTTGCCGCCTTCAAAAGCAACGCCGTCAACAAAACCTTCAAAATCGATTTCTGCCGTATCACCCATCTGAGCTTCTCTGTCCTCAACTGTAACAAGACGAGAATTACGATCACGCATATTTTCGATTTCCTTATCTACATCTTCATCAGTAGCCTCTGTAGGAAGCATTGTTGCTTTAAGACCCTTATAATCTCCAAGCTTAACCTCAGGATAAACTGTAACCTTCATTTTCATTTCTACACCCTGCTCCTTGCTCATTACAGGAACGTCAAGGTCGAAAGGTGTATCAACAGTTCTGAGACCTGCTTCCTCAATAGCAGCTGTAACAGCTTCAGGATAAACAATCTCAAGTGCTTCCTCATAGAAAGCGTTTTCGCCGTAAACTTTTTCAATCATACCCTGTGTAGCTTTGCCCTTACGGAAACCGGGGAGCTGGATTGACTTTCTCTGCTTCATATATGCAGACTTACAAGCATCTGTAAACACCTCAGGTGTAACAGTTACTTCAATTTCATAAACATTAGTATCTACTTTATTAGATGATTTAAGTGCCATAATAATGACCTCCTATCAATAAAAATTCTAATCACCGAAGCGGTATTATAACATATAATGCCGATAATATCAAGTTTTTTATATTCATTTAATATTAAACTTATTGTTAATTATTTACAAATTAAAACTTTTTTATCAAAAGCGGAACAAATTTAAGCCTGTCTGCAGAAATAAGTTTAAAATCAATTCCTTCAAAATTATCATCAAAGGCATATTTAGCCGCCATACCGTGAAGATGCCCATAATAACATTTTTTTATACCTTTTTCTTTTAAAAGATTTAAAATTTCCTTACAATTTTGATTTTCATAAACAGGCGGATAATGAAGAAAAACAATTTTCTCTTCATTTTTTGCCGCTTCAATCGAAGCCTTAAGACGCATTACTTCCCTATTAAGCACTTTTTCATTATGTTCTTCATCACTGTCAAAAAACCAACCTCGGCTTCCGCAAACGGAAAAGCTGTCAAAATCATAAGAGCTGTTATGAAGAATTGAAATTGTATCAAAGCCGTTTTCCTCAATAAACTTATTCATTTTGCTCATTGTGTTCCACCAATAATCGTGGTTACCTTTAAGAATGATTTTTTTACCGTTAAGCTTATTGATATAATCAAAGTCAGCTTCAAGCTCACTAAAACTCATAGCCCAACTTATATCACCGGCAATGACAACATAATCCTTATCGTCAACTATTTTATTCCAATTTTCTTTAAGTCTTTGTGTATAATTTGACCAACCCTCAAAAGTATCCATAGGCTTATCTGTGCCAAATGATAAATGAGTATCGGCAATTGCGAAAAGTGACATATATTCCGCCTTTCTTTTAAAGGAAAATTTTGTTAAAAATTATATGAATAAAAAATCTTTTTAATCAAATAATAATAACCGAAGGGAGTGAAAAAATAATGGATATGGAAATCAAAGGCATTTCCTGCGACGTTAAAAATTGCAAATATCACGATAAGACTAATAATTGCAACGCAGGTCACATCAAAGTAGGTAACAGCAACGCAACAAGCTCAACTGACACAAAATGCGAGACATTTGAATGCGGCGACGGCTGCAGTTGTCGCTAAAATCAGTCAAAATAACGGCTCTGTAAAGCGCAGAGCCGTTATTTAATGCCTTTTTATTATAAATTAAGAAGTTTGAATACCATTTGGCTCATATCTTCTTTATTGCAAACATTTTCAAAGCGAATGCTCTTATCCTTAAGAGAAGCAAGCGGTTTAGGAATATCTGCGCCTGTAACCTTATGAAGCTCATCAACCATAGCAAATTCATCAAGCTTTGGTGCTTTGCCGGCAAGAACAGCATTGAGCACGCTTGCCGAAAACTTGTAAGGAGAAGCAGTTGAATCAATTACTGTAGGAATATCGTCGCCTGTTGCCTTTACATATTCATCATAAACCTTAACGGCTACAGCTGTATGAGTATCACAAAGATAATGGTATTTGTCAAAATGAGATTTAATTGTATCATCAACATTTTGTTCTGCAGTAAATCCTGCGTCAAACTCTTTTTGAATTTTAGAAATAAGCTCATCCGATACAGTATATTTACCGTCATTTGAAAGCTGATTCATCAAGTCATTAATAAGCTTATCGTCACCGTCACTCATATGATAAAGAAGTCTTTCAAGGTTAGACGAAATAAGAATATCCATTGACGGAGAAGTTGTTGTATAAAACTTTCTGTTCTTATCATACGTACCTGTTTTCAAGAAATCGGTAAGAACATTGTTTGAATTTGAAGCGCAAACAAGAGTTTTAATAGGAAGCCCCATTTTCTTAGCATAATAGCCTGCAAGAATATTGCCGAAGTTACCCGTGGGAACTACAACATTTATTTTGTCGCCGGCTTTAATCTTGCCCATATTGATAAGGTCGCAATAGGTTGAGAAATAATATACAATTTGAGGAACAAGCCTGCCCCAATTGATAGAGTTTGCAGATGAGAACATCATATTTTTCTTTGCAAGCTCATTCTTAATCTCAGCGTTTGTAAAGATTGACTTAACTGCGCTTTGAGCGTCATCAAAATTGCCGTTGATTGCACAAACCGAAACGTTATCGCCCTCCTGCGTTGTCATCTGAAGTTTCTGCATAGGAGAAACGCCGTCAACAGGATAAAACACTAAAATCTTAGTGTGGTCAACATTCTTAAATCCTTCAAGAGCAGCCTTACCTGTGTCGCCTGATGTAGCAACAAGAATAACAATTGTTTTACCGTCTGCAGTCTTTTTAGCCGAAACAGTCATAAGATAAGGCAAAAGCTGAAGAGCCATATCTTTAAATGCACAAGTAGGACCGTGCCAAAGTTCCAATATATTTTTATTGCCGTCAACATTAACAGTCGGCGCAATTTGAGGAGAGGAAAACTTTTGAGCAGCATAAGCGCCGCTTACGCAATAATCAAGTTCTTCTTCGCTGAAATCCGTCAAAAACTCCTTAAGAACGGTTTTAGCTCTGTCAATATAGCTCATAGTCGTCATTGAAGAAATTTTGTTAATATCAAAATTAGGAAGTTCAACAGGAACAAAAAGTCCGCCTTCTTCACTTATACCCTGAGCAATAGCCTGAGCAGCCGTTACCCTGATTGAATTATCTCTTGTAGATGTATAAAGCATAATATTGTTTCCTTTCACCTTATAATTTAGGTTTATAATATTTTATACTAACTGAAAAGCATTTTCAAGATGTTTTATAGATTTTATTTTATTATTATCGGTATAAATCTCAATTACATCAAATCTCGGCTGTAAATCAGTCTTGTTTTGCATTAAATACATTTTTGCACTTGCGATTATTTTTTGTTGCTTTGAATAAGTAACAAATTCTCTCGGTAAAGCAATTGAATTGATATTTCTTTGTTTGACTTCGACAAAACATAAATATTTTTTATTTTGAACAATTAAATCAATTTCGCCAAAGCGTGTTGTATAATTCACGTCTACAAGCTCATATTTATGCTTTCTTAAATAATTAGCCGCCTCAATTTCCCAAAGTTTACCCTTATTGTTCATTTTTCTTATCCATATATTTTTTCAAAAATGTTTTCCTGTGAATATCGCTTATTCCGTATTTATCGAGTATTTCATAATGAAGCTTAGTACCGTATCCCTTATGCTTTTCAAATTGATATTCAGGATATTTTTCTGCAATTTGGCGCATATATCTGTCCCTGCTTACCTTAGCGATAATTGAAGCGGCGGCAATATTTGCGCTTGTTGCGTCACCTTTAATTATATCCCATTCGGCAATATCAAGCCCCGGCTTTTTATTTCCGTCAATAAGCGCAATATCCGGCTTAACTTCTAAGCCGTCAACCGCACGTTTCATAGCAAGAAAAGTAGCCTGCAAAATATTAATTTCGTCTATTTCCTCAACGCTTGCCGTGCCGACACTATAACAAATACATTCATCAACTATTTTATCAAAGAGCGCTTCCCTTTTCTTTTCAGAAAGTTTTTTAGAGTCGTTAACACCTTCAACAACATACCCTTTCGGAAGTATTACTGCAGCGGCATACACGTCACCTGCAAGAGGGCCTCTACCCGCCTCGTCAACACCGCAAACAATATTAAAGCCTTGCTCATAGGCTTTGTTTTCATATTCAAGCCAATCCATAATTACGGCAACTCAAGCGATATTTTGCCGAGCTTTCCTCCTCTAAATTCATCACAAAGCATAACCGCTGTGCGCTCATAGTCAATTTCTCCGCCTTTAATCAAAAAGCCACGTTTTTTTCCTATAAGTTCAAGCATTTCCCAGCCTTGAAGATTATCCACGCTATCAAGTTTATATCTGTCACAAATAGCCTTAGGCCTTGTTTTTGCAAGAGTTTCAAGCAATCTGCATGATAATGTTTCAAGGTCGGTAACTTCGTCTTTAACAGCGCCTGTAAAAGCAAGCTTGTCGCCAACCTCACTATCGTCAAACTTAGGCCAAAGAACACCGGGAGTATCAAGAAGTTCAATCCCCTTACCTACCGCAAACCATTGTTTTTGCCTTGTAACACCGGCTTTGTCTGCAACCTTAGCCTTACTGTTGCCTGCCATTCTGTTGATAAATGACGATTTACCGGTATTCGGAATACCGACTACCATAAGGCGAAGCGGTTTATTTTCCATTCCCCTCGCCTTATTTTTCTCAATAACGTCTGCAAGCGCCTTATTAACAGTCGGAATAAAAGCATTAAGCCCCTTACCCGTTCTGCAATCAACAGGGATAGCGTATTTACCGTTATTTTTATAATATTCAATCCAAAGCTTAGTAGCATTTGGATCTGCAATATCGCATTTATTTAAAAGCACAATTCTCGGTTTTCTTTTAATTATACTGTCAAGTTCAGGATTTGACGAACTATACGGAATACGAGCGTCAACAAGTTCAACTACACCGTCAACAAGTGTAAGACTTTCTTTAATAATTCGCCTTGTTTTAGCCATATGACCGGGAAACCACTGAACAGTTTGTTTTTGAAAATCAGCCATATTGTCTCCTTTCAAAAATTTTCTAATTATATTTTAACATATATTCATATTTCAATCAATAAAAAATACCACAGAAATAAAATCTGTGGTATTTAATAAGTAATATTAAATTACTGGATATCTTCCTTAACCTTTGCAGCCTTGCCGACACGGTCACGAAGATAATAAAGCTTAGCACGGCGAACCTTACCGCTGCGAACAACCTTAACGTCAACAACGTTAGGTGAATGCATTGGGAATACTCTCTCAACACCAACGCCGTATGAAAGACGACGAACGGTAAATGTCTTTGAAATGCCTGAACCCTTAATAGCGATTACAGTGCCTTCAAACATCTGAATTCTTTCTCTCTGACCTTCACGAATGTTAACAGATACCTTAACTGTATCACCAATGTTAAACTTTGGAAGTTCAGCCTTTGTGCTGTCTTTTTCAATTAACTTGAGTGCGTCCATTTTTCTTCCTCCTAAATTTTATGAGATGTTCATAACGAATAACGAAAGAGGACCATCTTCTTATAATGCTAAACGCCGACATTACACGCGTTGTAAGAGTTACAACGGATTAAATGCTGATATATAATACCATAATGTTTTGGAAATTGCAAGTATTTTTTCAAAAAGTAAAATATTTATTTAAACTCTTTATAATCTTTATCAAGAAGTGATATTCTTGCAATGCTTTTCCACTCAAAATCCATATCAATAAGTCTGATTATTGTATCAAACAGAAGTGACGGATTAAGATTTTTTTCAGGTCCTGCGAGCAAACGAATATTCAGTACTATAACATCATTGCGAATCGAAATGGAATATTTATCAATAAATGACTTAATATTTGTTTCTTTCATAACTCGCTTTCTACCCTGTTTGCCTTTTTTGAGAGCAAGAATTTCATCGCTTGATAAAACATTTTTAATTTTTTCTAAAGCTAAATCATTATCCGCAAATTCAAATTTATAAACATAATCGGAATAAACAATTTCGCTGTTATCTCGAAAATCGTCATAAACATCAATAATTTTCAAATCTTCGGGCAAAACGCTGTTGAGCCTATCCTTAATTTCTTTATTAGTAATTTCCCCGGTAATTCTCAAATCTACGCTTTCACAAAGACTTTCAACGCCGAGAGAAAGCGGAAGTGAAAAGCTCATATAAGGGTGCGGATTGAAACCCTCGGTATACCAAAGCGGAATACCTGCTCTTTTAAGAGCACGTGACATTGCACGGTTGATATCAAGATGACTGATATATTTTAATCTGCCTGTTTTTGAAAAACGAAGTCTAACCTCTCGCATCGCAATGTCCTCCGTTTAACTTATTTGCACCACAACCTGCACATTTAATTCTGCAATGAGGGGTTGTTTTATTCTCGTGTGCCTTTTTATTTTCAAATTCAAGGAACTTCCTGCTCACGCCGTAATCAAGATGATCCCAAGGTAAAAGTTCTGAAAATTCACGTTTTCTGTGAGTGTAAAAATGGGGGTCAATTCCGTTTTCTTCAAAAGCCTGCATCCAAGCGTCAAAATTAAATTGGTCGTCCCAAGAATCAAATTTACAGCCAAGTTCATACGCACGAAGTATAACCTTTCCGAGACGTCTGTCACCACGGGCAAGAACGCCTTCAAGAAGCGAGGTCGGCGTTTCGTGATATGAAACCCTGATTTTTTTGGTTGGTATTGATTCAAGCAAATGCTTTTGCTTAGCTTTGAGCGACTCCATACTGTCCTCAGGTTCCCATTGAAACGGAGTGAACGGCTTAGGGATAAACGATGCGCACGAAATTGACACCTGCACACCCGTCCCTTTTTGCCTGTTAGGGTTATTATAAAAAGCATGAATAACGTCCATACCGAGATTTGCAATGCCCTCGATATCTTCCATTGTTTCGGTTGGTAAGCCCATCATAAAATAAAGCTTAACCGATGTCCAGCCGTTATCAAAAGCCTTAGTGCAAGTTCTTATTACTTCCTCTTGAGTAACATTCTTGTTGATTACGTCACGAAGTCGTTGAGTGCCTGCCTCAGGCGCAAATGTAAGACCGCTTCTCCTTACCTTATTAAGCTGTTCAACGAGTTCGTCGGAAAAATTATCAACACGAAGCGACGGCAAAGAAAGATTTATATTTTCCTTAACGGTCCAATCTATAAGCGTTGTAAGCATATTGTTAACCTCGCTGTGGTCAGAAGTTGAAAGAGAACACAGCGAAAGTTCGTCATAGCCTGTCGAATCAATCAAAGCCTTGCTTTGCTTATTAATCGTTTCTACACTTTTTTCTCTAATCGGTCTGTAAATAAAACCTGCTTGGCAAAAGCGGCAGCCTCTTATACATCCCCTGAATATTTCCTCAACTGCTCTGTCATGAACAATATTAATATAAGGAACAACAAATTCCTTGGGGTAAAACACCTTGTTCATATCAGAAACAACTGCTTTTTTCACCTTTTCGGGTGCGCCGTAAAGCGGCTTAAGTTCCTTCAACGTACCGTCTTCATTATATGAATCCTCATAAAACGACGGAACATAAATGCCTGTAATATCTTTAGCCTTAAGCAAAAATTCCTTTTTTGAAAATCCTTTTTTCTTGCAATCAATAAGCAAATCTATAACCTGATTTGTAGTTTCCTCGCCGTCACCAAGAAAAACGATATCGACAAAATCTGTTATCGGCTCCGGATTGCAGGCACAAGGGCCGCCAACGCATATAAGCGGCGTCAAATTTTCTCTGTCGCTTGATTTAAGCGGTATTTGAGCAAGATTGAGCATATTCAAAACGTTTGTATATGAAAGCTCATATTGAAGAGTAAAACCAATCATATCAAAATCTTTGATATAATCGCCGCTTTCAAGAGCAAAAAGAGGAACATTATTTTTTCTGAGTTGCTCTTCCATATCGTTATCCGGAGCAAACACTCTTTCGCACCAACTGTCCTCCCTGTCATTTACAAGACCGTAGAGAATTTTCATACCGAGATGACTCATACCAATCTCATAAGTATCGGGAAAGCAGAAAGCGTATCTGATATCAACCTTATCTTTATCCTTAACTACCGCATTAAGCTCGCCGCCGATATATCTTGCAGGCTTTTGAACATATTGCAACAGCTTTTCAACTTCTTTTTTCATCAATTTTTAACCTTTCGGGTTTTATTAATTATAATTAATACTGTAAATAATCAAATATATCGTAACAAAAATAAGCGAATATGATTTATTATAAATTAACATATAAACACATAAAATGCAAATTAAAATAACAGTAATTACGCTTAATATTCTCGACGCTTTTATAGAAAAAAGGCGTACTATCCTGCCGATATCAAGTGGATAAACAGGCAAACAATTAAGCAAAAACAAAATCAAATTGATATTATCTTTAAAAAACAAATATAATACCAAATTAACTAAAGGGCCGCACAAAAGGACTATACATTCCTTAAATCTCGGTAAATCGTCAGTATATCTTATAGCAAATCCGTAATATGACAAATGAATTTTATAAGGTTTTTCTTTGCAAATAAGAAGCGCCGTCAAATGCCCTATTTCGTGCAAAGCGGAAAAAAGCAACAGATAAATAACCTGCTTTGAATTAAAAACAGCAGCTAAACTTAAAACAAGAATAAATGCATAATCAATAAATATATCGCATTTTTTAATTCTAAAGTGCATACAACCACCGTTAAATATTACGATGATTAAAAATGCTTAATTACTTTTTCTTTTATCAATAAAACTTTGAAGAATAACTACGGCAGAAACAGCATCAACATTTGCTTTTCTCTTTTTACCCTTAACGTTATTATTCGATAAAATATCGTGTGCGATAACGGTTGTGAGCCTTTCATCCTCATATTCAACGGGAATATCGATTTCTTTTTTAAGTTCTTCACCGAGTTGCTTACACTTTTCGCACCTAAAGCCGTATGAGCCATCCATATTTCTCGGAAGCCCAATAACAATCATTTCAGGATTTTGAGATGATATTATTTCTTTAATTTTTTCTATTAATTTTGGCTGATAGCTTTCATTAATAGTTGCAAAGGCTGTAGCAAGAATTTCATTTTTATCGCAAAATGCAATTCCTGTTCTTGCATCGCCATAGTCAACAGACATTATTTTCATAAAAAATACCTTTCAAAGGATTTATTCAGCAAAGAAAGGAAAATCGAAAATCGACCTTCCTTTCTTATTTAAAATGTTAAATTATTATTGAGCAGGAGTTTCGGTTGCAGGGGCTTCAGTCGGAGCCTCTGTTTGAGGCGCCTGAGTCTGAGCCTGCGTTGTTTTATCTGCACTTGATTTTGTTGTGTTTGAATTATTGCCATTTGAAGCAGACGTTGTTTCGCTTGACGACGAGCCGCCGGAATTATAATAATAGCTTCCGTCGGAATGGTTACCTGTGCAATTGCCCGGCAAATTATCAACGTCGTACCAACCGTAAGCACCCGTACCGCTTCTGAGTTTACCGCAGCTTCTGCAATAAGATTTTCTTACTATGCCGTCACTTTCAGGGAATTTCTTGGTATATTTCTTATTCTTTTCATCAAGCTTAGCATATACTTCCTTCATAACCGCGTTCCAAATAGTACCCGATGGGTTAGGAGAAAGGTTGTAAAATACTTCCTTAGGATTATCATAACCGTACCAAACGCCTGCAACATAATCAGGAGTACCGCCGATAAACCAACGGTCCTTATTATCATTAGTTGTACCGGTTTTACCGAAGCATTCAATACCTGAAAGCTTATAGGTAGTACCTGTACCCTCTGTCATAACAGTTTGGAGAAGTTTGTTCATAACCCAACTTGTGTTCTCGCTCAAAGCAGTTGACTTTGTTTTTTCAGGCTCTTTTTCAATAAGAGTATTACCCTGGCTGTCAAGTATTTTATAATAACAATAAGGCTCATAATAATTACCGCCGTTGCCGAATGACGCATAAGCAGTAGTTAATTCAAGAACTGTTGCTCCGTTTGTCAAAGAACCGATAGCAAGCGGGCCGTAATCGGAGTCACGAACACTGTCAAGTGAGGTTATATGGAAATTTTCCGTAATAAAATCGTATGAATAATCAACGCCTATTTTATCAAGAGTTCTTGCAGAAATAGTATTAAGAGACCTTGAAAGACCATATTGAAGAGTTACGCTTCTGCCTGAGTAGCTGCCACCCTCATTTACAGGCCAAGGCTTACCTTCAACGGTTTTGAAAGGCCTGTCTTGCTGAATCGTTGACCAATAAACACCTGTTTCGTTATCCTCTTTTGTCTTTTCAAGAGCCGGGCCGTAAACAGATAACGGTTTAATTGTAGATCCGGGCGGTCTGTTGGAATTTGTGGCACGGTTGAGGACCATAGAAGCTTTTTTCTTGCCGGTTCCGCCGACAATACCCATTACACGTCCGTCATATCCCATAACCACCATAGCGCCTTGAACTGTTTCGTCAGGCATACGCCTATAGTTTTCATATACGTCCTCCATTGAATCCTGAACGTCAAAATCAATAGCGGTATATATCTTCAAGCCACCGCCGTAAACAAGGTCATGCGCCTTTTTACTTGTGTAGCCCATTTTCTGCAAATCCTCTTGAACAGTTGTGATTACATAGTCTGTATAATAATCGGTAATGCTGTTTTTCTTTGATTTGCTATCGTCACTCTTAATCTGCGAGCCTTTATAATTCTTACTGTTAGTAAATATCATTTCATAGGCTTTAGCTTGCTGATATTCATCTTCCGTAAGATATTTAAGGTCTTTATCCTTCATAGAATAAAGGACATCAATTTGACGTTTCCTATTATTTTCAGGCTCGTTAAGAGGGTCATATTTACTCGGATACTGAGTAATAGCCGCAATGCTGGCAGCCTCAGCTACATTCAAATCCGATACTTCTTTGCCAAAATAGGTTTCTGCCGCAGTTTTAACACCATAGCAACCGTTTGATAGATAAATTGTATTAAGATAAGCCTCAAGTATTTGTTTCTTACTGAAATTTCTTTCAAGGTTAAGCGCCTTTAAAATCTCGTTAAACTTACGAACATAAGTAACCTTGTTATCATCGGTAAGGTTTTTTATAAGCTGCTGCGTAATTGTTGAGCCGCCTTGGTCATTATTTTTAAGAATAACACCAATTGTTCTTATCCAGTCAACGCCGTGATGCTTATAAAAACGCTTATCCTCAATTGAAACAAAAGCCTCAGGAACATATTTGCTCATATCATCAAGATTAACCCAAATACGGTTTTCCTCGCCGTGAAGCCTTGTAATTTCAACAACATCATCGCCGTCATAACCATAGATAAACGAAGTTTGGTTTTGACCTACCTTTGCCTCGGTTGTAAGGTCGAATACAGGGTCGCCGTAAACAACGCTGTAGCCATAAATCGCAAGCACCGAAAAGCAAACAATACCGACAACGCCGATTACCATTACTGCGCCCAAAATAACCTTGCCGAAATTTGAAAGAGCTTTTTGAGCAGGAGTTTTATTTTGCTTTGCTCTTTTTTTCTTAAGCTTTTTTTCTTGCTTTTGAACAAGCTCTTTTTCAATATCACGGCCACGCTGTATCTTCTTTGCCTTTTTGTCATCGGCGGAAGAAAGAGAATAAGACGCAGGAACATTACTGCCGTTTTCTCTTGAAGTTTTATCTTCATTATATGCTTTTGTAGAATTACTCATAAAAGACTTTAATAAATCATCATAATCATTTGAAGCCATATAAGTACCTCCGTCAAAAAATATAATTTATTATATTACAAAAATTATAATAAATAAAGAATTAAATTGTAAATTTTAAAATCAGTTAATATGTTTTGCTCTTTTTTTGTTAATAGGAACGGCACGTGACGATACAACAACCTCGTCATACGTTTGTTTAGCCCTTACATAAGTCCAAAACTTTCTGCTGCATTTTTTGCACAATCCGGCTCCCCTAAAAGTATTATTGGTAAATTCATATTTTTTAATAGGGGCAACAGTACCGCCGCATATCGGGCATATTATTTTAACATCGTTAAGCTTAAAATTCTCATATTCCGTTTCCCTGATATAATACGGCTTAAACACAAGTCTTTCAAAAAACGAAATATCGCAGGTGTGAATATATTTTGCAAGCTTATCATGGTCATAAACCTTTTTAAAACACAAGGCCGTAATCATACAATCCTCAAGCGCTCTGTGAAAATTAGCAGAATCTGTATCGATCCCAAAAATTTCAGCACAGTGTGAAAGGCTGATTTGATTGGCAGCACTCGCATTTTCAATAAAGCTCATACAATATTTTTGTGCGTCAGCATACTTAGTCATAAAATCAACATAAACGGTATTTTCAAAATATTTAAAATTAGCAACCAAGGTATACAAGTCGCTTGTTGACCAACTTAAAAACAGTTTGTCCCCCCTGCCGCACCATTTTGCAAAATCGTCAAAGGCTTTTTCAAACGGTATTCCGTTATTGTTAATTTCATCAATAGTAATATGTGTAAGATTTTTAAACCTTGAGCCGAGTTTTCTTGAAAGCTGCGGCTTGATAAGCTGCTTAAATGTGTCAACTACATCTAAATTTTCATCAAGCTTTACTGCGCCGATTTCAATTATCTCATTCATACCACGCTTTAATTTATAGTTATAAGCATTGTTCCATTCTAAATCAAAAATAATAAAATTCATATTTTCCTCACAAAAAAATTAACCTTGCATTACGCAAGGTTAATCATTTTAATTCTTATCCTATAAAAAGAAAAACAAGGAATGCAGCAAGTACTATAACAAAAAATACAACAATCATCCATTTGGTGATTCTTTCAAGCTTTGCCTCAATTGTTCTTCCCTTTGATTTACCGAGGAAAGTATCAGCACCGCCGGCAATAGCACCGGAAAGATTCTGCGAACGACCTTCCTGCATAAGTACAACGATAGTAATTACAATTGAAAATACAATTAATACTGCACCGAAAACATAATGATACCAGAGCATAGTATCTCCTCCGTCTATATAAATTACTAATGAATTATAGCACAAGCAAAATAAAAATGCAAGTGTTATTTTATTTTTTAAAATGTTATCTGCTCAGCAACGTCATTTTCACTCGGAAGCGCACCTGCCGCCGGCAAATTTTTAGCTCTAAATCTCCAAGCTTTCTCAAATTCACCCTCTTGATAAATATGGAGCGAAACGACTTTATGAGTTTTCTTTAGTTTCATTGCTGAAATACCTTGCGTATCCTTAGTCGTCTTAGGCAAAATCGCACCTGTATTAACAAGAAGCATTCTTCCGCTCGACGAGCAAATAACAAGTTCTGTATCCTCTTTAATGTAAATTGCCTGAGCTAAAGGCGATTTATTTGAATAAGCATTGATAAGCTTTTTTCTGTTTGTTTTAGTAGCATAAGAAGCCATATCAACCTTTGCAAGCTTACCGTTTTCAAAAACAAAAATCATATATCCCGTGTAATCGCTTATAACTGCGGTATATACTACCTGCTCGTCCTCTGCCATTTCAAGCTTTCCGGGAACGTATTCGCCGAGAACCGAAGCTTTTGTATCTGCAAAATCGTCAACCTTAGCCTTATAAACCTGACATTGATTTGTAAAAAACAAAAGTTCATCTTTATTTGAACATTCAATTTCAGGAAGAAGAGTATCTCCTTCTTTAATTTTTTGTTCGCCGCTCATACGAAGATTTGCGGTTTTGATTTTTTTGAAATATCCGTGTTCTGTAATAAACAAAGTTACGGGATAATCGGGAATCTCAACCGTTTCTTCTTCAACGCTTTCGTCAATAGAATAAAGTATTTCACTTTTTCTGCCGTTATCATACTTTTTTGTAACCTGTTCAAGTTCTTTGATGATAATTTTTTTCATCTTATTTTTGCTTGAAAGGATATCTTCAAGTTCAACAATTTCATTTTCAAGTTGTTCAATATCTTTAATTCTCTTCAAGATATATTCACGGTTTAAATGACGAAGCTTTATTTCTGCAACATATTCAGCCTGAATTTCATCAATACCAAAGCCAATCATAAGGTTTGGCACAACCTCTGACTCACTCTCTGTTTCCCTGACAATTTTAATTGCTTTGTCTATATCAAGAAGAATTTTAGAAAGACCTTTTAATAAATGCAGTTGATTTTTCTTTTTATTAAGATTAAACGTAACTCTTCTTCTGATACATTCAAGCCTAAAATCAACCCATTCAAGAAGAATATCCCTAACGCCCAAAACCATAGGTCTGCCCTTAATAAGAACGTTAAAATTACAGCTAAACGAGTCCTGAAGAGGAGTGGATTTATAAAGTTTAGCCATAAACTTATCAGGATCAACTCCACGTTTTAAATCAATTGTAATTTTCAATCCTGAAAGGTCTGTTTCATCTCGAACATCGCTGATTTCTTTAATTTTATTTGTTTTAACAAGTTCAACAATTTTATCAATTATCGCTTCACTTGTTGCAGTAGGCGGAATCTGGGTAATATCAATACAGTTATATTTTTTATCATAGCTATATTTTGCACGAACCTTAACCGAGCCTCTGCCCGTACGATAAATTTTATCAAATTCTTCTTTATCATAAAGAATATATCCGCCGCCGACAAAATCAGGAGCAAGGAGTGTATCGCTGACCTCATGGTCGGGATTTTTCATAAGAGCAATGGTTGTATCGCATATTTCCTTAAGATTAAACGAAGCAATTGACGACGCCATACCTGCGGCAATACCGGTAGTAACATTACAGAGAATTGACGGGAAGGTAACGGGTAAAAGAGTAGGTTCCTTCATTGTGTTATCATAGTTATCAACGAAATCGACCGTGTCTGACTTAATATCGTCAAAAAGTTCATGGCAAATAGGCGCCAGCTTAGCCTCGGTATAACGAGAAGCGGCATATACCATATTTTTACTGTAAGCTTTACCGAAGTTGCCCTTTGATTCAACATAAGGATAAAGCAATGTTTCGTTACCACGGGATAAACGTATCATAGTTTCATAAATCGCCGCATCACCGTGAGGGTTTAACTGCATTGTACGTCCTACAATATTAGCACTCTTAATTGTTCCGCCTTGCAAAAGCCCCATATTATACATTGTATAAAGAAGTTTTCTGTGCGACGGTTTAAATCCGTCAATCTGCGGAATGGCACGTGAGAGAATAATGCTCATAGCATAAGGCATAAAGTTATCGGTTAGGGTGTTTGTAATCACCTCATCCTGAACAGAACCTGCACCTTTGATATGAACGTTATCTGCAAGAGGCTGATTTTTTGCTTCGTCTTTATTAATTTTTCTCTTAGCCAAAACAAATTACCTCCTTAGCTGACATCTGCGGCATCAATATAAAGATGACCGTAATCCGAAATATATTCCTTACGTCCTTCAAGATTATCACCCAAAAGCAAATCAAACATTTCGGAAGTTTTTTGAGCATCATCGGGTGTAACCTTAATAAGACGTCTTGTTTTAGGGTTCATAGTGGTAAGAGCCATCATTTCAGCCTCATTTTCGCCAAGTCCCTTTGAACGCTGAACGGTATATTTTTGGTTGCCTATTTCCTCTTTAATCTCGTCCATTTCCTTTTCGTTATAAGCAAAATAGGTTTGGTCCTTACACGTAACCTCATAAAGCGGAGATTCGGCAATATAAACCTTGCCCGCTTCAATAATCTTAGGCATAAGCCTGTAAATCATAGTTAAAATAAGTGTTCTGATATGGAAGCCGTCGACATCGGCATCGGTACAAATAAGAATTTTTGACCAACGAAGATTATTTATATCAAAAAGAGATAAATCCTTTGCGGCCTTACTCTTAACCTCGACACCGCAACCGAGTACCTTAATCAAATCAGTAATAATTTCGCTTTTAAAAATTTTATCGTAATCTGATTTAAGGCAATTTAAAATTTTACCTCTTACAGGCATAATTGCCTGAAACGAAGCATCTCTTGCCTGCTTACAAGCACCCAAAGCAGAGTCACCCTCTACTATAAACACCTCACGTTCATTAACGTCCTTTGAACGGCAGTCAACGAATTTTTGAATACGATTTGTCATATCCATCTTTGACTGAAGTGAGGTTTTAAGCGTTTTTCTTGTATTTTCAGCCTTTATTCTTGCACGCATATTAATAAGAACTTGATTAGAAATCTTATCTGCGTCCATTTTATTTTCAATAAAATAAACCTCTAACTGTTTTCTGAAGAAATCAGTCATAGCCTCTTGAATAAATTTATTAGTGATAGCCTTTTTAGTCTGATTTTCGTAAGAGGTTTGAGTAGAAAACGACGACACAACAAAAATTATGCAATCCTCAACATCCTGAATGTTAATTTGCCCGTCATTTTTTGAATACTTATTGTTAGCTTTAAGATAAGCGTTAATTTGATTAACAAACGCACTTCTGAAAGCCTTTTCGGGAGCACCGCCGTGCTCCAAAAAACTTGAGTTATGATAATATTCCTTAAGCTGATTTTTTAAAGAAAAGCAAATTGCAGATTTTATTTTAAGCTTATATTCGGGCAAATCTTCTCTGTCCTTACCCTTTCTTTCGCACTCCCAATACTGAGGAGTTGTGAAAGCCGTATCTCCTGCTATTTCCTTTACATAGTCCATAATACCGTCATTATAGCAGTATTCAAATGTTTCAAATTTAGAAGCAGAGGTTTGATTTTTGAGTATAAACTTAACGCCGTCGTTTACGATAGCCTGTCTTTTAATAGTTTCCTGAAAATACTCAATAGGAATATTAATATCGGTAAAAACATCCAAATCAGGCTTCCACTTAATTCGTGTGCCTGTATCCTTTTTATCATACTTTTCTTTCTTAAGGCCGCCGATATTTTCGCCCTTTTCAAAATGCAAAGTGTATTTATAGCCGTCGGTATGAATTTCTGCCTCCATATATTCGGAAGCATACTGCGTAGCGCAAAGACCGAGACCGTTTAAACCGAGCGAAAATTCATAGTTATCGCCGCCGTTATCGTACTTACCGCCTGCATACATTTCGCAAAAAAGAAGTTCCCAGTTATATTTATCCTCGTTTTTATTGTAATCAACAGGAATACCACGACCAAAGTCCTGCACCTCAACAGAGCCGTCAAGAAAACGGGTTACGCAAATTTTATTACCGTAGCCCTCTCTCGCCTCATCTATTGAGTTTGACATAATTTCAAAAACAGAGTGTTCACAGCCCTCTAAACCATCAGAGCCGAAAATAACGGCAGGTCTTTTTCTTACCCTGTCCGCACCCTTTAATGACTTAATACTTTCATTGCCATATTCTTGTTTTTTTGCCAATACTATCCCTCCAAGTCGAAGTTCAAAATTGATATTATTATATACTATATCTTGTATAAAAGTCAAGAATACATAAAAAAGAGTGACAATACTGGTACTATATGCATCGTCACTCTGATTTTATTTATTAAATTAATCTTTCGTATCATTTGAAGATAAATCGTCTTCGTTGACATTTTCAGCATCAACAATTTCGGTATCTTCTGCCTGAACTTCCTCGTTTTCGCTTACTTTTTCAGTCACTTTTTCATCGGAAATAAAGCCGTTTTCCATAAGCTGAGTAAACTCATCACCTGAAATTTTTTCATTCTTAATAAGCGTTTCAGCCACAAGTTCAAGCTTATCATAATGAGTCTTAAGAATACTCTCGGTTTGAGAATAAGCTTTTCTCATCATCTTTTCAATCTGCTCATCAATTCTTGCGCTTGTTGCTTCACTGTAATTGTTTACGTGACCGTAATCTTTACCGAGGAACACTTCGTTATTATCATCACTGTAAACAACAGGACCGAGTTCGTCACTCATACCGTATTTAGAAACCATATCACGGCAAATTGATGTTGCACGCTGAAGGTCATTTGACGCACCGGTTGAAATATCGTTAAGCGAAAGCGCTTCAGCAACACGTCCGCCAAGAAGAGAAATCAAATCATCAAGCATATCTGCCTTTGAATTATAATTTTCCTCCTGAGGGGTATACCAAGTGTAGCCGCCGGCACCCATTCCACGAGGAATAATTGAAATTTCCTTAACCGGGTCGTGGCCCTCAATATAATATGATGAAACAGCGTGACCTGCTTCGTGATATGCAGTAAGCTTCTTGGCTTTTTCGGAATACTTATGCGATTTTTTCTCAGTACCCATTTCAACACGTGAGGTTGCGTCAGAAATTTCTTGCATAGTAAGAGCCTTTTTCTTACGTCTTACTGCGAGAAGGGCAGCTTCATTCAAAAGGTTTTCAAGGTCTGCACCCGTAAAGCCGATTGTGTCTTTAGCAATTTCTTTAAGGTCAACATCGGGACCAAGCGGCTTATTACGAGAATGAACCTTAAGTATATCCTCTCTACCCTGAGCATCAGGTCTGTTAACGGTAATTTGCCTGTCAAATCTGCCTGGTCTTAAAAGAGCCGGGTCAAGGACATCCGGTCTGTTTGTTGCAGCAATAACAATAATACCGCTGTTAGTGCCGAAACCGTCCATTTCAACAAGGAGCTGATTAAGAGTTTGTTCTCTTTCATCATTGCCGCCGCCTGTGCCGGCACCTCTGTGACGACCTACTGCGTCAATTTCATCAATAAATACAATTGCAGGTGCTTTTTTCTTAGCTTGTTCAAACAAATCTCTTACACGTGAAGCACCGACGCCGACATACATTTCAACAAAGTCAGAGCCTGAAATTGAAAGAAACGGTGCGCCTGCTTCACCTGCAACGGCTCTTGCAAGGAGGGTTTTACCTGTACCCGGAGGACCTACAAGAAGTACACCTCTCGGAATTCTTGCGCCAAGCTCGGTAAAGCTTTCGGGATTTTTGAGAAATTCAACAAGTTCCTCAAGTTCCGATTTTTCCTCGTCACAACCGGCAACGTCTTTAAATGTAGTCTTGCGCTTTTCATCCTCAACAAGAGTTTTGGTTTTAATTTTGCCAAATCCCAAGGTACGGTTTGTTTCGCTATTCATAGCGCCGCTCATTTTCCTAAACGCATAAATTCCCAGCGCTATCAAAACGACAAACATAAGAAGTGACGGAATCATACTGTAAATCCAAGCATTTGACGTTCCTGCCCTATAGTCATAAACAATCGGCTTATCGCTATGCTCGTCATTATATTTATCAACACTTTCCCTGATATCATCAAGGAAATATGAAACATTCGGAACAGAGTAGTTCTTTTCCTCCTTCGGCTTAGCAAAGGTTTTATAAACAAGATTACCGCTTGATAAATCAAGACTGAACTCGGAAACCTCGTTATTTTTAAACATTGAAACAACTTGAGAATACTTCAACTGCGTAGATGTCTGCGAATTAACAAAATAAATCACAGCGCCTATTAAAAGAATAGGAATCAAAATATAAACAAGTATTGATTTCCAATTTTTTGACATATTATTCATTAATTAATCCTCCGAAGGAAGTTTGATTATAAAAACATTTTCAGTATTACAATCCTTTTTGACTCTGTCATCAGCACAAAGCCCGATAATGCCGATAATACCCTTATCGTCACAAACAACAATATCGCCGTTTCTTTTTTCAATCGGATAAGCCGCTTCGTTAAAAAGCTTTTTAAGAGTTTTGTTAACATTTCTGCCGGCGGGTTTTAAACTGTCACCGGGTAATCTTTTGCGAATTGTAACGCTGCCGATAATTTTATCACAGTCACAATAAAAATCAACATTTTTATCGTTAAATTCATTAATATTTAAAATTTCGGTTACGATTTCATCTAATTTAGGCGAATTTTTCAGATTTGCAATACGAAATTTGCCCTTTGCACTAATAGCGTATAAATCATTTTTTATTTGAATTTTTCCGCTTTTTTGCGTAATCTTATTGATATTTTGCAAATGAATACGGTCTAAATTCAAATTATTATTTTCAAAATATAATTTAATAACACGTTTTTTTATTGCGTTATCAAGCAAATTTAATTTATTAAGTTCTATTTCATTGTTAACAACCAAAATATTATATGCCTTTTGCGCTTCGTTCATAATAAAAGAATAGTCATCATTAACGTCGCTGATAAAATCATTGATATTTTCAAGATATCCGTTGTTTAACCTTTGAAAAAGCGGCAACATTTGAAGCCTAATAAGATTTCTGCTGTAAGTATCGTCTTTATTTGTACTGTCTATTCTGTAAGCAATGTTATTGTCATTACACCAAGCACGAATTTCATCAGAAGAAATTTCTATGAAAGGGCGAATGATTTTATCCCTTACGGGCGGAATTGCACAAGCCCCTTTAAGCCCTGTTCCCCTTGCAAGCCTGAATAAAAGAGTTTCCGCATTATCCGTTAAATTATGGGCAGTTGCAATTTTATCACAGGGTATTGTACTAAAAAAGTCATATCTTGCCTGTCGTGAATATTCTTCGACACCCATACCTGCTTTTTTTGCAAGATAGGGAGCATTTATAGACTTCATATAAAGTTTAACGCCTGATTTTTCACAATATTCTTTTACAAAAAGAGCGTCACTCAAAGATTCTTCACCACGTATGCCGTGTTCTATATGAGCGGCACAAAGGTTCAAATCATATTTGTCTTTAATTGATATAAAAAACTCTAACAAAGCCATAGAGTCTGCACCGCCTGAAACGGCAACAAGAACCCTATCACCTTTTGAAAGCATATTATATTTTTCTACGGTGTTAATTGCTTTTTTATTCATAATTAGATTTATCAACAGACCTAAATCGAGTATATTCTTTATCAAAGGTCAATTCAATTGAGCCTGTTGCGCCGTGACGGTTTTTCGCAACAATAAGTTCTGTTTTATTGGCATCAATTTGGTCCTGCTTATCCTCATCAACCTCTGTACTGTAATATGCTTCACGATAAAGGAAAAGAACTATATCGGCATCCTGCTCGATAGAGCCTGATTCACGCAAATCGGCAAGCTGTGGCTTATGGTTTTTGCCGTGACCTTCGGTACCTCTGGAAAGCTGAGCACAACAGATAACAGGAATATTCAAATCCTTAGCCATCATTTTCAAGCTACGTGTAATCTCGGATACTTCCTGAACTCTGTTTTCCTTTTTGGTTGCAGAGGAAATAAGACCGAGGTAGTCAATAATAATGCAATCAACGCCTCTCATTCTGCGAACACGTGACTTAATTTCAGGAACAGTAATAGCTGATGTATCATCAAGATAAAGTTCAACATCATTATATGTTGCCGCAGCATTGCCAAGCCTTACCCATTCATCATCGGTAAGTTCGCCTGTTTTAAGCTTTTGAGATTCAACACCTGCCTGAGAAGACAGAAGTCTCTCGGCAAGTTCTGTTTTCTGCATTTCAAGGCTGAAAACTATACACTTTTTTCTTGCGCCCATTGTAATATTTTGAGCAAGATTGAGCGCAAAGCTTGTTTTACCCATAGCAGGACGGGCGCCTATAAGAATAAGATTACCCTTATTAAGACCCGTAAGCATTTTATCAAGCATACCGAAGCCTGACGGAATTCCCTTATATTTTTCCTTATCGTCCCCTGTTATTTGCGCAAGCTTTGTATATACGTCGTTAACTATAACCTCGCTTACCTTTGCGGGACCGTTTGATTCCCTGCCCTGGCGGATATTATAAATACTTTGCTCCGCATTTTCCAAAATGCTTGTCGCATCAGCCTCACCGCTTGTTGCATCCTCAATAATTTTTGACGAAAGAGATACAAGCTGGCGAAGATAATACTGTTCTTTTACGATTTTTGCATAATATACAACATTAGCTGTAGAAGGAACTGATTGAGCAAGCTGCAAAAGATAATCTCTGCCGCCTGCCTCATCGTATTTTCCGTCCTTTGCAAGCGCGTCAGCAATAATAACAGGGTCTATAGCCTTTGAATTGCTGTACATAACCATCATACTGCTGAATATTGCATTATGCTGAGGAAGATAGAACGAATCGGCATTAACGTGTTCAATTACCTCTTCTATACATTCCGGCTTAATTAATATTGAACCTAAAACAGATTGCTCTGCTTCAAGATTAAAAGGCATATTAACCGAGCCTGAAACATTTAACGATTCAGCCATAAATTAAGCCTCCGAAACCTGAACAAACACCTTTGCGCTGATGCCTTGATAAACCTTGATTTCAGCTTGAACAGTACCAAACGCCTTTACATCCGGCATAACGATTTTTCTCTTATCAATATCAATTCCAAGTTCGTCTTTAATCTGCTTTGAAACATCCTTAGATGTAACAGAGCCGAAAAGTTTGCCGTTTGCACCTGCTTTTGCCGTAAGTTTAAAGGTTTTGCCGTCGAGCTTTGCAGCATCAGCCTGAGCCGCTTTAATCTCTTCAGCTTTATGAAATTTCTTAGAAGCTTCTTTATTATTAAAATCATTCATAGCGCTTGAATTTGCTTCAATTGCAAGTCCCTTTGGGAAAAGAAAATTTCTCGCATATCCGTCTGAAGCATTTACAAGGTCACCCTTTTTGCCGAGATTTTTAACATCCTGCTGTAAAATAACCTTCATTTTTATATCCTCCGTTATATTTCCATCAAAATAGGCAAAATCATAGGTCTGCGCTTTGTTCTCTCATACATCAATCGTGAAAGTTCATCACGAAGCCCTGATTTAACTGCATTCCAATCATGGAATTTAACATTATAGTTTTCATCAATAACTCTGCACGCAAGATCCCTTGCTGAGTTCATAAGAGCCTCGTTTTCACGAACATATACAAAGCCCCTTGAAACAATGTCCGGACCGCTTATAACCTGACCGGTTGAACTGTCAATAGTTGCTACAACTATAATAATACCGTCCATAGAAAGATGCTTTCTGTCATTAAGAACGATATTGCCGACGTCGCCTACCCCGATACCGTCAACATAAACTTCACCCGACGGAACGTTTTCAACAAGTTTTATTTTATCGTCGGCAAGTTCAATTTTTTCACCGATATTTGCAATATAAATATTTTTCTTGTCAATGCCCATTGCTTCGCCGAGTTTAGCATGCTTTTGAAGATGCTTTTGCTCGCCGTGAACAGGAATGAAATATTTAGGCTTAACAAGCCCTATCATAAGTTTAAGTTCTTCCTGACAGGCATGGCCGGAAACATGAACATCATACATTTTTTCATATATAACTTCAACGCCGTGACGCATAAGCTCATTAACTACATTGCCCACCATTTTTTCATTACCAGGAATAGGAGTAGCCGAAATAATAACATAATCATTAGGCGATAATGTAACCTTTGTGTGAGCGCCGAAAGCAATCTTTGTAAGAGCAGACATAGGCTCGCCCTGAGAGCCGGTTGTAATAATTACAAGCTGGTCATCAGAATAATTTTTAATAGTATTAATATCAATCAAAATTCCCTGCGGAACATTAAGATATCCAAGTTCACTTCCGACTTTAACAAGATTTTCAAGGCTTCTTCCTACAACGGCAACCTTACGGTGGCGTGCACACGCAACATCAATAATCTGCTGTACCCTGTGAATATTAGAAGCGAAAGTTGCAACAACGATTCTCTTTTTATTTGCTTTTCTAAAGAGGTTTTCAAAACTGTCGCCGACTGATTTTTCACTCGGTGTATATCCGGGGCGCTCGGCATTTGTAGAATCCGAAAGAAGAGCCAATACGCCTTTGCGACCGTATTCTGCAAAACGGCTTAAATCAATCATATCGCCGTCAACAGGGGTTGTATCAATCTTAAAGTCGCCGGTTTGAATAATAACTCCGGCAGGACAACGAATCGCAAGACCTACGGCATCGGGAATAGAGTGATTAACATGAATCATCTCAATATTGAAAGCACCGAGTGTAATGTTATCTCTCGGCTTAATTTCAACAAGTTTTGCCGAGTTTAAAAGCCTATGCTCCTCAAGTTTACCCTTAATTAAGCCGATTGTTAATTTTGTTGCATAAATAGGAATGTTTACCTTTTTAAGAAGATAAGCAAGTCCGCCTATATGGTCTTCGTGACCGTGAGTAATGATTATACCCCTGATTTTATCAGCATTATGTTCAACGTAGCTGAAATCAGGAATTACAAGGTCAACACCGGGCAAATCGGAATCGGGAAATGCAAGACCGCAATCGACAAGAAACATATCGTTGCCGTATTCGTAAAGAGTCATATTCTTTCCGATTTCGTTAATACCGCCTAAAAATGCTATACGTACAGACTCCTTCTCCTCAGGCGGAATTTGAGCCTTTTTCTTGTTTGTCTTACGATAAGTTACATATCGCTTCTTGGAATTCCGTTTTCCGTCAGCAATCTTACCGTAAGGCCTTTTTTGATTTGTCATTAAAATATAAACCTCCGAATTAAAAATATTTTTTCCGTTCAACTGAAATTATAGTATATAATAAATGATAATAGATTGAATGTCAAGTGTTCAAAGCGCATGGCACCAATAATAGGACACTAAACTCTATATTGATTATTGCCAAAAAGAATGGTAAAATATATAAAAATTTACATTTTGGTGAAAAATATGAAAGAAGTAAAAATATATACAGACGGTGCCTGCTCCGGAAATCCGGGAAAAGGTGGCTGGGCGGCAATACTCGTCTATGGAAATAAAGAAAAAGAGCTTGTCGGCGGCTGTGAAGAAACAACAAATAACAGAATGGAATTATCTGCGGTTATAGAAGCATTAAAGGCTCTCAAAGAGCCTTGCGAGGTTTATCTTACCACCGACTCAAAATATGTTTGCGACTCAATCACAAAGGGTTGGGTATACAATTGGGAAAAAAACAATTGGAAAAAAGCAGACAAAAAGCCTGCTTTAAACGTCGATTTATGGAAAGCTCTTTTGTCTTTGCTCGAAAAACACAAAGTTACGTTTAATTGGGTAAAAGGTCATAACGGCCACCCATATAATGAGCGCTGTGATGAATTAGCCGTAAATTATTATAAAAATCTTTAAATATCGCCTTTAAAGAGTATTCCTATACCCACACCCAACTTACCGCCGTTTTGCATAAAACGCTTAGCGCTTCTTTGCAAAGCGGTATTTTCTTGATATTTTGATTTTATAATTTTCCTTTTTCCAAAAATTCTTTCAATAGCCTGCCTGTCATCTTCAACCGAATATACCAAATCAAACAAAGTCGAAAACTGCAAAATATTACTTGAGCTATTCATAAATTGCCAATTTTCACCGTATAAAAGCCAGCTTTCACAAAAGAAATAATCAAAATCATAATTCGGAAAATACTCGCCAAAAAAGCGTTTAGCATTTTTAAGTGAATTAACACACTCGGCATAAACAAGCTTTTCGCCCTGCGGAATATGAACATATATAAGATTTTCACCGAAATTAAAAGGTAATAAATCATAATTCAAAGTGCGATTATCACATTTATAAAATTGAAATTGGAGCCTTCCCAATTTAAACAGTTCAAAATTAAGATGATTTTTTATCCAAGGCAGATTTTTCAACCCTTTATTGTTATTGTTTTCGCACCAAACGGCGATATCTTTCATTGTTTCAAAATATATTTCATCGCTTATAACTGCCTTTTGATATTTAGGATAAGTAAATTCAACACTGTAAAGCATTGCTACGGCAAGCTTAATCATATCATTTTTAGCGAAAACAGATTTAAAATTATCGTTATCTGCTTTTTTACATAAAGAAATAAGCTTAGCCCTGTCCCTTTCGACAAGGCTAAGCACTTTATTTTTAAGTTCACTATTAAGATTTATTTTATTCGCTAATAATTCAATATCCATAAAATCATTGTTGCGGCGGTTGAGCATCTGACACCTGTGCGTCACTTGACGGTGCGGTGCCGCTTACCGCTTGTGTAGTTGCCTCATATTTTGAAATAAGACCCGATGACTGTATATGAGTGACATTATATTTCATTTTATACTTGGTAAGAAGCGGCAAAACCTCTTTATTTAAAAAATTAGAATCGGCATGCTCATCCTGAACGGTAAATGTTTTGTCCGCATCCTGATACTTAATTTCCCTTTCAAGAGAGCCGATATCGTCAAGCTCGGTACCTTCATAGAAAATATATGTGCCTTTAATAGTAATTGTATCTTTAAAAGGATTAACAACATCTGTTGTATACGACTTAGCGGAAGCTGACGTAGTTTCCTTTTTCGGAAGATTAATTGTACCGTTGTTAACAAGCACGGCAATAACAACAACTGCAGCTACGACAATTACTGCAAGCACATATGGCCATTTTTTCTTTTTCTTTTCTTTTTTAAATCTATGCCTTTCAAGTGTAGGGGCATCAGAGTCCTCATCAACGTGAGTATTTTGCATACTTACCTCGTTGCCTTCTTCTTGGTAAGAAGCATCTCCCTTTTTGTGTACTACAAGAGGACTGTCAAGCTTTTCCTCTTTAATTTCATCAGCCATACCTATCTCCTTAAGATAAATTATTTATTTAATTATATCACAAATTTAACGTATTTTCAATAACTATTGAATTCAACAAAATAAATTGATATAATTATTAAAGAACAATACATATATGGAGTGATACTATGAGAATATTGGCATTCGATATCGGCGGAACAAATATCAAATATGCTATTTGTGACGAAAAATTCAATCTTACCGACAGGCATACAGTACCTACCGAGGCACAAAAAGGCGGTCAGGAGCTTGTTCAAAAAATTATACGCATAATCGAAAGCTATGAAAACACAGACCGCATTGCAATTTCTACAGCCGGTCAGGTTGACAGTGAAAACGGTATAGTAGTATATTCAACCGATAACATTCCCTATTACACCGGAATGATGGTAAAAAAGATTATTGAAAATAAGACAAATATTCCCACCTTTGTTGAAAACGATGTAAACGCATTTGCTCTCGGTGAAGCAAGATTCGGTGCAGGAAAGGGCCACAGCGACTTTTTATGCCTTACTTACGGAACGGGCATAGGCGGTGCAATGTTCCTTAACAACAAGCTTTATAAAGGTAATACATCATCCGCAGGAGAATTCGGTCACATGATTACTCATGCCGGTGGTAAGCAATGCACATGCGGCGGAGAAGGCTGTTACGAATGTTATGCTTCTGCAAAAGCACTTATTGAAGCTGTAAATAAGGCAAACTCGACTAATCTTAATGCATTTCAAATTTTTGAAAAAGAGAATTTCAGCAAACCGGAAATAAGGTCGGTCATCGACAAATGGATTGATGAAATGATTATAGGTCTTATTAACATTATCTATATTTTCAATCCACCATTGATAGTCCTTGGCGGCGGAATTATGAACGAGGATTATGTTATCGACCTTATTGACAGGAAAATATATAATCTTCTTATGGATAATTTTAAAAACGTTAATATAGTACGCTCAAAATTAAAAAGCGACTCGGCACTTTTAGGCGTTTCTTACGAAGCCTCACAGTTATAAGATTAAAGACGTGATGCAGTTTTGCATCACGTCTTTAAGCGTGTAGAAAAAGTCAAATCACAAATTTCTACACGCTGTCAGACTTCGAGAAAGTGAGATAAATTTCGTATTTTGCGAGCGGGTGCTGTACGTTGGTACTGCCCCCGAGCAAAAGACGGAAAGTGCCAAAAGTTGCTTGAACGTAGTGTTCAAGCAACTTTTCTATAAATGTATTTTTGATTTTATTTCGGCAAGAGCAAGCCCTTGCTCTACGTCATTAGTTTATGATAATTTAAGCACGGCACGGTTTAGCCACTTTATCGACAGTCTAAAAGACGTGATGCAGTTTTGCATCACGTCTTTTTTATATTTATACTAAATTTATTACTCCGATTATTGCAAGATGAAGAGGATAATAGATATAGAAAAACCATTTCATAAATTTATTGACCTTTTCATTTTTTCCTCGCTGACCGTTATAAAGATAAATAACAGGAATTGAAATAACAACCGCCATTTGAATAATACCGTAAAGCTTATCAATAGCAAAGAAATAAACTAATGAATAAAGGAACACATAAAAAATCATCCAAAGCATTTGATTTTTGAAATTTCCCCTATTTGTACCTATCGCCATAATGCAAAGTGCGGCAATACAACTCCAATCGCTTGGAAGAGTTATTATGCATATTAAAATAACAAATAAAACTTTTAAAACATTATTTAACTTGTTACTGTAAGCCACTCTAAGCATAACAAGTCCCCATGCAAGCGACCACATTACACTCGTTTGGTTAAGAAAATTGCCGTAATAAAAAGGGATAAAGGATTTAACATCAACAAAATCGTTAGATGCAAAAATATATGCGAAATGAGATATAAATGCAAAAAGGAACAATCTAAAAGTATATTTCTTTATATTTTTAGTATAATGATATCCCTCTGCTATAAAATAGCACATAATCGGGCAAGTAAGCCTTCCGATAATATGCATAATAACAGGCAACGCTTCCCTCGGATAACCGGGAAAAAGCATCCACGCAATATGGTCAACCGTCATAGCGACAATTGCAATTATTTTAAGCTGATTAGAATCAAGCAATTTATTTTTCGTCATATATAACACCAAAATGATTTTATCATCGACTCGCTGTCAAAACAGCATAATCGGCGTAATTAAAATCTTAATTTACGCCTTGTTTCATTTCATTTTGATAAAAGGCAAGAGCCTTGTCTATTGCGTCCTTACCGGCAGGTTCAAACGGTTGCAAAACACTGAACACATGAGGCAAAGTTTCGCCGTATTCCTTACCGTAATTTGCAAGTTCACACGAAACGCCGTTCTTTTTTAAAAGCTCATAAAGCTGAATGGTTTGTTTCTTTGCAAGAGTATCCCCGCTGCTTGTAATCAAATATGTAGGCGGCATTTCATTTGCAAAAGGCAAAATCTCATCAAAATCCATATAATTGTATGTTTTGCTGTTTTTATAATTTTTTCCCCAAAGCGGCTTTGTATAAACGCTGAACCAACCGCCGTCTTTCATATAGGAAACAGGAGAGGTCAAAACCAAAGCAGTCAGCTTAATATCGGCGCTTTCGGTATCAAATATATCTCTTAATTCTTCACTTTGAAGTAAAACACCTGCGTAAGATGCCAGCATACCACCTGCCGAATCACCCGTAAGCATAATATTTTCACGCTCGCAAGGATAGTTGTCAATATTTTCGCCTATCCATTTAAGCGCAGACATAACGTCCTTAATCTGCTCATTAACATTAACATCAGGCACAAGACGGTAGTTAATATCAAAAACAACATATCCCCTGTCGGCAAGCGCACGGCAATAATTTTCATTAAGCCCTTTATCACCATACATCCAACCGCCGCCGTGAATATCAATAATAACCGGAAGCTTATCATTTTCAGAAATATTGTTAGGATACATCACATCAAGCTTATGATAATAATTTCCGTCATCTATGTACGCAATATCGCTTATAATTTCAATATTTTGAGGCGGATTTTGCTTTGCGTGCTTGCTTTTATCACCGCCGTCACAAAAGCGCCAAACCATTTGCATAATTTTAACAATAGGATTTTTAGTCAGCCCCTCGCCGCTTTTATCCTTATAATCTATTGTTTTTGACTTCACCATAGAACCGACATAAATAACATTTTTATCATCGTCATATTTCGGCAAAGTAGTTAAATTTATAAAAGCAACGGCTACGATAACTATTGCCGCAATAACAAGCAAAACAATTTTCAATTTTTTCCCTTTCTTACTTTCAACCTTTTCCTTAGTTTTCATAATTTTACTCCTACATAATCTTAATCTTATATTACAGCATACAAGTAAAATTGTCAATTTATTACTTTTCATTGACTTTCATTTATACCAATGATATAATTTTAACGTTCGCTCAGGGAGCGATTGTTCAGTAAAAAGCAAAAGCCGAACAGGGTGCAGACTGAGATAGTTGCAGCTTGTTCGGCTTTTTGATAATATAATTGTTTTTTGATGTGATTTCAGTAAAACTTATACAGAAATAATTCAAGCAAAGTTCGGGAGAATATAAAAATGACAAAGGACGAATATTTAATAACAGACCCACCCCTAAAAGCGTTGACTGTTTTTGCAATGCCTATTATTTTAGGCAGCTTTTTTCAACAAGTTTACAATATGGCTGATTCAATCATCGTCGGTCAATTTGTAGGCTCATCTGCACTTGCGGCCGTCGGTGCCTGTGCCGCACTTACGAATGTTTTTATTTGCATAGCACTCGGTGCAGGTGTAGGCGCAGGTGTACTTGTAAGCCGTTATTTTGGTGCTCAAGATTACGGGAAGATGAAAACAATCGTTTCTACTTCTTTAATAAGTTTTTTGCTTTTAAGCGTATTTCTCGGTGTTTTTGGATTTTGCACTTCTCATTGGATGATGAGCATACTGCAAACGCCTGCGGATATAATGAAAGATGCGGTGCTGTACTTACGTATCTATTTTGTTGGCTTTCCGTTTTTATTTATGTATAATATTCTGTCAACCATGTTCACTTCAATCGGTGAATCAAAAATCCCGTTATGGCTTTTAATATTTTCGTCTGTTTTGAATATCATCATGGACCTTTGGATGGTGGGAGGTCTTAAACTCGGAGTATTCGGTGCAGCTCTTGCCACTCTTATTGCACAAGGTATTTCAGCCGTACTTTCGCTTTTGATTTTTCTTTACCGTATGCGAAAATATGCAAGTTTGTTTCATTGGTTTGACAAAAAAGAACTGCGCACAATGCTTAAAATCGCCGTTCCGTCTATCCTTCAACAATCAACAGTATCAATCGGTATGATGATTGTGCAAGCGGTTGTAAATCCTTTTGGCACGCAAGCACTCGCAGGCTATGCGGCAACAATGAGAGTAGAAAATGTTTTTTCTCTGATATTTGTATCCATCGGGAATGCAGTGTCACCCTTTGTTTCGCAAAATCTCGGTGCAGGAAAAATCGACCGTATTAAAAAAGGCTACCGTGCCGCTTTACTGTTAGATGTATGCTTTGCCGTTCTTGCATTTGTAATTATTGAAACGATGCACACTCAAATTTCTTCGCTTTTCTTAGGCAAAGACGGAACTGAATTAGCGTATCAGGTGTCCGGTGATTATATGAAATGGCTCGGATACTTTTTCATATTTATGGGCATCAAAATGGCAACAGACGGTGTTCTTCGTGGAATCGGAAATATGCGACCGTTTTTAATTGCAAATATGGTTAACCTTGCAATTCGTTTGTCCGTAGCATTGATTTTTGCGCCACGTTTCGGTATTGCCTTTGTTTGGCTTGCCGTACCGGCAGGCTGGCTTGCAAACTTTGTCATTTCTTATTTAGCGCTAAAAAAATCTTGGCCCAAGGATATATTAAATTAGAAATATTCAACTTATCAAAGAAAACAGGTTTGTCCAAAATTTAGGGCAAACCTGTTTTGTTATTATAAAATCGCATAATGTACTAAGTTTTCCATTTAAGAATTTATTGCGTTAAAATATTCCTCATCTGACACAGCTTCCAGCCATTCATTTGATGTATTTTCTCCTGGAACTTCAATAGCTAAATGAGAAAAATAACTATCAGCCCAAGCTTAATAATATAGAAATTTCATTACACATTTTTACCCATTTGATATGCAAGTTTCATTGCAGGGTGATTTTTAATTTCACCTTTTTCATACACACCGCCGGCAACAACAGTTCCTTTTTCAACTGCACCTTCGACACAATCGGCATAACCTCTAAAACAAGCCAATGTTGTGTCTGCTGACGATTTTTCATTGTCTGCCATAGTAGTAATATAATAAAATTCCTTATTTTTAACCTCTAACCAACGAGCAACACTACGGTCGACAACTGCTTTTAGCTGAGCATCTATTGAATAAAAGTAAACCGGACTCGCCAACACAAGAACATCAGCATCAATCATTTTTTGTAAAATCTCAGCCATATCGTCCTTAAATACACACGCGCCGCTATTTTTACTGCAATGGTAACAAGCAATACAAGGATGTATATTCTTTTCGGACACATGAATTTTTTCAACATTATGACCGGCTTCTGTTGCACCTTTGGCAAATTCATCACACAAAATGTCAGAGTTACCGCCTTTTCGAGGACTGCCGGATAAAATTAAAACTTTTTTACTCATAATTAAGTTCTCCGTTTAAGAATTTATTGCGTTAAAATATTCCTCATCTGACACACCTTCCAGCCATTCATTGGTGGTTTCTTCGCCGGGAACTTCTACTGCCAGATGGGAAAACCAACTATCAGCCGAAGCTCCGTGCCAATGTTTGACATTCGCAGGAATATTTACAACATCGCCGGGCAGCATTTCTATAGCTTTCTTACCCCATTCCTGATAATATCCTTTTCCGGCAACACAAATCAAAATTTGACCGCCACCGTTTTTTGCTTTATGAATATGCCAATTATTTCTGCATTTCGGCTCAAAGGTCACATTAAAAATACCAACTTGGTCTTTAGAAACAGGGGCAAGAAAACTCTTTCCGCTGAAATACTGTGCAAAGCTGTCGTTCGGCTCACCAATTGGAAATATCATTGATGAAGCGTGTTTTTCAATCGTGTTATCTTCGGTTTCCTCGTTCTTATCATTCCACACTTCTTTTGCCATACGAAATGCAGCCCAAGCTTTGGGCCATCCTGCATAAAAAGCATTATGTGTTAAAATCTCCGTGATTTCTTCTTTTGTAATTCCATTTTTCTTCGCACTTTCCAAATGGTAACGAAAAGCGGAATCAATTAAACCTTGCGACATTAAAGAAGTAACTGTAACAAGTGAACGGTCCCTAAGCGATAACTTGTCTTCTCTGCTCCAAACCTCACCAAATAATACATCATCATTTAATTCGGCAAATTTCGGAGCAAATTCTCCTAATTCTTTTCTACCGGCTGTTTGTTTTACTGCCATAAATTTCAACCTCCTAAATTTTGAAATTAGCTATTGAATATTTTTTTAATCTCTGTTATATTGATAATAACACCTAAACCTAACTTTATGTCAAGAGTTTTTTTATTTTTTTGGAGGAAAAAATATGTATACAATCGGTCAAGTATCTGAAATGTTTGATTTACCGGTATCAACTTTGCGTTACTATGATAAAGAAGGGCTGTTTCCTGAATTAAATCGCACATCGGGAATTAGACAATTTAGCGAAAATGAAATTGAGGCATTGCGTGTGATTGAATGCTTGAAAAAAACAGGTTTACAAATAAAAGACATTAAGCAATTTATGTCTTGGTGTATGGAAGGAAGTTCAACATATACCAAAAGGAAAGAGTTGTTTGAAAACCAAAAAAAGCAAGTAGAAGCTGAGATTGCCAAGTTGAATAAAACGCTTGATATGTTAAATTTCAAATGTTGGTATTACAGCGAGGCTATCAAAGACGGAAACGAGGAAAGGCTCAAAAATATAATTCCGAACGAATTACCAAACAGCATTAAATCTGCATATATGAATTCACACAAAGAATAAAAAATTAGATAAAAAAAGAAAAAGTAATCACTAACGAATTTGACTTGTGATTGATGCTTTTTTGATGATGTACCAAACGGATTGCGTAGATTGTGTGGCACAAAGTGAACAAAAAACAATGTGAAAATGAAAAAGCAGCGTGCGGAAAAGACCGTGCGCCGTAATTTTATCTATATGGGAAAAGCAAGTAAAAACGGCGTAATACAGCATAAATAAAGGAAAAAAGCACCGAAAATTCGGCGCTTTTTTTGGCAGGGGCTTTATAATCAACTCAATGCGTAAACAGTCCACCGGACTGTTTACTGTCAAAAGTGCACGCACTTTTGAATTTCGTGGTTTTGGAGCGAAAAGCACGCTTTCAGTTAAGCCGCGTGTTAAAATACAGTCCCTCTAAAATTCCGCATAAAAACAGCACTTTCAGGATTTGAAAGTGCTGTTACTTTTTGCCTTTATAGTTTTTGTTGAAAATTGATGCTTTTTTGATGCTCTTGAAAAATGAATCGTATTCAAAACTCAAATATAATGCACCCCACTGCAAGAAATAGTGACAAATAATAGTAAAACCCTTTCGGTATGAATTTTATAATTCTTCACCCTTGAAAGTTGTTTTAGGCATTTTATCGATATTTTTAAGTGCCATATTGCACCTCTAAAAACTAAAATTTCTCGTAAAATTTATGTATTTATTATAACATTTTTTGATTAGAATTCAACTTAATGATTAGTATATGCGCTCGCCTTACTCGTTAAATTCATCAGGAAGAAACATAACAGGATTGCCACAACTTATAGGCAAGCCTGATTGGATAAACAAGAATGTTCGCTTACAGTTATTGACAGTTATCATAATGCATAATTAAAATTACTTTTCTTTACTGCGCATACTTTTTGAAATTCTCCGCCTGTTCAAGTACTTCCATGTAAACATCATCAATAGTTAATGGTGGATAGTCGAACTCATCAAGCAGCAATATCAAATCCACTTGCAAGTTTGCCTTGATATCTTCACGGGCTTAGCAATTCGGTATATTGTGATTTTGCTGTTTATTCACTGTTATTCTTGTGTTCTCGTCAATATTCTTGCCTTTTCACTCATTGTGTGCTATAATAAAAAAGTTAATTACTGTAGTTTCAAGCGAAGAGGTGGAGACATGGCAATCAGCTACAAAAAACTGTGGAAGCTTCTCATAGACAGAGATTTAAAGAAGAAAGACCTGCAGCAAATGTCCGGGGTCAGTGCAGCTTCCATTACAAAATTAGGCAGAAACGAAAACGTAAACACAGAAATTATAGAAAAAATATGCCTGGCACTCAACTGCGATGTGTCAGATATCATGGAAATCACAGACAATACAACGAATTGAGGTGTTTAAATGGAAAATTATACTCCGCATCAGGCACGCTACTTTGCAGAACAGATAAAACTGAAACGTTCCGAATCAACGATTGACGGATTAGCATCCGCTATGTCCGGCGTTAAGGTTGATTTAAATCCGCATCAGGTAGATGCTGCTTTATTTGCTATGAAATCACCGCTCAGTAACGGTGCACTTCTCGCTGACGAGGTCGGTCTTGGAAAAACCATCGAGGGTGGTCTTGTGCTTGCACAGTATTGGTCAGAGAGAAAGCGTCATATTCTTTTAATTGTTCCGGCTTCCCTTCGTATGCAGTGGAGAGCTGAATTGAGTGATAAATTTTATATTGATTCTGTCATCATGGAGGCTTCTACTTTTAATAAAGCCAAGAAAGAAGGAAAAGGCAATCCTTTTGATGTCACCGACAAAGTCATCATCTGTTCTTATAATTTTGCCGCTCGAAAGGATGCCGAACTTCGCAGTGTACCTTGGGATCTGGTTATTATGGATGAAGCCCACAAGCTGCGAAATGTCTATAAGCCAAACAATGTGACAGGAAAACGTCTTAAAAACGCTCTTGCCGGAGCAAGGAAAAAACTTCTGCTCACAGCCACCCCATTGCAAAATAATCTATTAGAGCTTTATGGTCTTACAAGTTTAATAGATGATCATGTGTTCGGTGATGAAAAAACTTTTCGTGAGATGTACGTTGCCGTAACCAATACAGATGTTCGTAATCGTTCTCTAAGAGCAAGATTGCAAAATTATTGTAAGCGAACACTACGCTCACAAGTTACAGAATATGTGAGGTACACAAATCGTATCGCTTTGTTGCAGGAATACTCTCCTTCCAAGGCTGAGGAAGAACTGTACAACGGCATCTCCGCATACTTGCAAACAGAAAAACTATATGCATTGCCGGAAGGTCAGCGTAATCTTATTACAATGGTGCTTCGAAAACTGCTGGCATCTTCATCTTTTGCAATCAGCGGAACTCTGGATTCGCTCATTGCCCGTCTTGAGGGAATGCTGGCCGGATATGAAAGCGAACTTAATCTTGACGATTTCGATACATATGCGGAGTACGATGACGAGGACGAAGCGGCAGATGGAATTCTCGAAGAGGATCTGAAACGTGATTGTGAAGGAATCAAAGCGGAATTAGCACTTTTGCGTGGGTTTGCAGAGCTTGCAAAGAGCATCACCACCAATTCAAAGGGTGATAATCTTCTCACTGCACTTCAGCAGGGTTTTGATAAAACTGCTAAACTTGGCGGACAGCGAAAAGCGGTAATCTTTACAGAGTCAAGAAGAACACAGAATTATCTATTTAATCTGCTCTCCAACAATGGTTACAAAGACCAGATTGTATTTCTGAACGGTGTAAATAACGATGCCGGATCAAAAGAAATCTATAACCAGTGGAAAGAACGCCATAAATCAGATGGAAAAATCTCCGGTTCAAGAACAGCAGATATTAAAGCGGCTATTGTTGAAGAATTTCGCGACAGAGCAAGCATCCTCATTGGTACGGAAGCCGCATCCGAGGGCATTAACCTGCAGTTCTGTAGCATTGTTGTAAATTATGATCTGCCTTGGAATCCACAGCGAATCGAACAGCGAATCGGCCGCTGCCACAGATACGGTCAGAAGAATGATGTTGTCGTGATCAATTTCCTTAACAACAAAAACGCGGCAGACAGGCGTGTGTATGAACTCTTAGACCAGAAATTCACACTCTTTAGCGGTGTTTTTGGTTCTTCGGATGAGGTTCTTGGTTCTGTAGAATCCGGTGTTGATTTTGAAAAACGCATTGCAGAAATTTATCAGAAATGCAAGAACCAGGAAGATATACAGCGTGAGTTTGATGAGTTGCAGGAAGAACTCGCAGATCAGATCAACGAAAAGATGGTCGCTGCCAGGCAGTCGATTTTGGAAAACTTTGATGAAGAAGTCGCAAACCGTCTTGCCGACTGCCAAAAGGATACGATTGCGAGCCTTGATAAATTCAGCCAGTGGATGTACTACTTCTTTCTTATTCATGGTGCAGAGCGAGTAGAACCTTTGGACGAATGGCGATTCACTTGTAAAAACGATGACGGCACGACTCAGACCTATAATCTCAAATGGAAGGATGCTGAAGCTGAGGGCGATATGTTCCTGCGAAAAGAAGATTCTTTCTTCCAGCGTTGGTTAGATGAAGCCATCCAGGTTGATTTGCCTGCGGTCAATATTAAATTTGACCATACGGGTTCTTCAAGAAATGTTTCCTTCTTTACATCACATCCAGGTCTGAAGGGCACTCTTTCTATCGATAAAATGTCCTATGACGGCATCGGAGAAGAAGAACACCTTGTATACACTGTTATTACAAATGATGGCAGTGAATTGGACAACGACCTGGTAAACCGCCTTCTTGAACTTCCCGGAACGATTGACGGCAGTTGTCCTCCGGAGACGGTTCAACTAATCTACAAACGAAAAGAACGTCTTGCAATACAGCAAACGCAGATTGAAAATGCCAACAGGCAATATTATCTTGATGAGTGCGATAAACTGGATGCCTATTCTGAGGAATTAAAGGACGGACTGGAACGTGAAATCAAGGAAATGCGAAAAGAAATCACTGCAAAAAAGAAAGAATTCAAAAACAGTACCAATCTTCCATTGGATCAGATGCTTGCTCTAAAGGATGAAATCAATAAGCTGGAAAAAAAGCGTAAAGAAAAACAGCGTGACCTTTACGCACAGCAAGACAAGATAGATGCAGACAATGAACGTTTGCAGGAAGAAATGAAGAAAAAACTCGAAGGTAAAATCGTCACTGAGCATATCATGACCATCTCCTTTGAGGTCATATGACGGAGGTAAATCAATGCAAAGATTAGAACTTACATGGATTGGAAAGGACGAGCAGCCACAAGTAGAACCTCGCATTCTGCTCCATGATCCATCCAAAGATTATGGCGATCCAAACGCACAAAATATGTTAATTCATGGAGATAATCTCCTTGCCCTGAAAGCACTGGAACAACAGTTTGCCGGACAGGTAAAGTGTATCTATATTGATCCTCCATATAATACTGGTGCAGCATTTGAACATTATGATGACAACCTGGAACATTCTACGTGGCTAAATCTTATGTATGCAAGAATTAATATCCTCAAAAACCTTCTTGCAGATGATGGTTTTTTTTGTGTGCAAATTGATGATTCTGAGGGACATTATTTAAAAACACTATTAGACGAAGTTTTTGGCAGATCTAATTATCTTACAACGTTTTATATACAAGTTCGATATCCGAACAAAACTCTTGCAGAGGATAGTGATTATTAGAAAATTATTGAGCAATGTCATGTGTATGCGAAAGAACGCAACTTAGCAAAGATTAATCGTCCACAAGTCGAATATGATATTAGTAAATTTAAATGGAGGATTGTTGAAAATGAACCTGGCGAAGTTGTAACCTTAGGAAATAAACGAGTCGAAATTTTTAAGCCAGGTCAGTATGAAATTATTGAAGTTGAACCGTCTCTCACAGGCCTAAAGGAGACTTGGGCAACAGGCTCATTGGCTCGTGTTCGTGCAAGTGCCGGTGAATTTTTTGAATTATATCTCTCAGAAAGAAAAAACACAGATGGTCTTGGATGCTTATATAAAGTTGAAGGAATCGGAGAAGACGGCCTTGGATATAGATATATAAGTGGTCCCAAAAAAGTTACAGCAAATAAAGGAAAATTTTATTCTGGAATTCCACTCAAACGTGTTGAAGAATTAAAAGCCGGAAAAAGCATAAAATATCTTCCAGTTTCAAATTTTTATGATTTTGCAGGAGCATTTGGAAATTGTCGATTGGAAGGGGCTGCTGACTTCAAGGGAGGGAAAAAACCAGAAGTCCTTTTGGAAATGCTTTTGAATTATTTTACAAATCCCGGAGATTTAGTATTAGATAGTTTTTTAGGTTCTGGTACAACTGCCGCAGTAGCCCATAAAATGCATCGAAAATATATTGGTATTGAATTCGGAAACCATTGTTATTCGTTATGTAAAACAAGACTAGATAGAATAATTGATGGAGAAGATAAAAATGGTATAACAAACTCAGCAAATTGGCAAGGTGGCGGCGGTTATAAGTTCTATGAACTTGCCCCTACTCTTATTGAAAAAGATAAATATGGGAACCCCGTATTTTCCAGCAAATATAACCCTACCATGATTGCTGCTGCCGTAGCAAAGATAAACGGTTTCACTTATGCTCCGAACAGGGAGGTCTATTGGAAGCAGGGATATAGCCAGGACAACAGCTTTATCTATGTCACAACACAATACCTGGACTCCAAGATGCTTGACAGCATCGCAGAAGATGTCGATTCATTCGAAAATCTGTTGGTCTGCGCTCCTGCCTTCGATAACGGATTAAGCAAGCGCTATGATAATATCAATGTCCGCAAAATTCCGCAGTCCGTTTTGAAAAAATGCGAATTTGATATTGATAATTATAATCTGAACATCATTGACCCACCGGAAATAGATGAAGATGAATGGGAGGAGGACGAAGAATGCTAAGAGAGCCATTCACTGAAAAATTCTATACTTACCATTCCAAGTACATAGAAAATGTTCTTGCTCTTCGTCAGCCGCAGCGAGAAAGCCTTGAGATTTTTGCAAGGCTCTGCGATATTCTGACGTTTTCCAAAGAACCGGATCTTGATGCGGAACTGGAAGCCGTCCATGCTCTTTGCCCTACGCTTAGCAGCTTTGAGAGAGATTTTCCCTCTTTCTGCTTTGCGCTGGCAACTGGTATCGGCAAAACAAGATTGATGGGTGCTTGCATTGCTTACCTGCGTTATGAAAAAGGAATCAAAAACTTTTTCGTTATGGCACCCAATTTGACAATCTACGATAAACTGAAAGCAGACCTTGGCAATACATCAAACCCTAAGTATGTATTCAAAGGTCTCGATCTCTTTGCCAAACCGCCAAGAATCATTGATGGCGATAACTATGCTGATTTTCGACAGGGTACATTTGGTGTGAATGATGTCGTAATCAACGTATTCAACATCTCCAAACTGAATGCCGAAAGCAAGGGAAAAAACGGTGAACCAGCACGTATCAAACGCTTAAACGAGGTGCTGGGCACTTCCTATTTTGAATACCTGCAGTCCCTTCCAGATCTGTGCATCTTTATGGATGAGAGCCACCACTACCACGCTGATAAGAGCTTTGATGTCATCAATGACTTGAAACCTATTCTCGGTGTGGAACTGACTGCTACTCCGCAGATTCAGAAGGGTGCCAAGGCTATTCCATTCAAAAATGTGGTTTATGAATATAGTCTGGCTCATGCGCTGAAAGATGAACGCTATGTAAAAGTTCCTGCCGTATTTACTCGTAAGGACTTCCGTCCTGAAGAATATACTCCGGAGCAACTCGACCATGAGAAATTAAATGATGGTCTGCGTATCCACGAAGAAACAAAGAGTCATCTCGAAGTCTATGCCCGTAGTAACGACAAACCTATCGTCAAGCCGTTTGTACTTGTTGTAGCAAGAGACACCGATCACTCTAAAGCACTGATGGAATACATAAAATCCAAAGATTTCTTTAACGGTTATTATGCCGACAAAGTTATGGAAATCAACTCCGATCAGAAAAAATCGGAAAAGGATGAGAATATTCAGCGTCTGCTTGCTCTGGAAAAGCCGGATAACAAGATTGAAATTGTTATCCATGTAAATATGTTGAAAGAAGGATGGGATGTCACCAACCTTTATACGATTATTCCGCTTCGTGCGTCTGCATCCGAGACTCTGACAGAGCAGACCATCGGACGAGGTCTACGTCTTCCTTACGGTGAAAGAACTGGCGTAGAAGAGGTGGATCGCCTTTCGATTGTCAGCCATGATAAATATGAGGCAATCATCAACCTTGCCAATGACCCAGAATCTCTGGTACGCAAGGTCTATTATATCAACGATTCAGAAATCGGCCATGATAACGAACAACGTGAAACTGTAGAACTTCCATCTGTATATGAAGTTGCTACCACAGATTACAGCTTTACCGAACAACTTTCTTTCATTCTTAAAGAAGAAACTGCCAAATACGGCAATGAGGAAAAATCTCAGGAAAAGGTGCAGGAAGTTGCAAAATTCGTTGCTCATTACGCTTCCAAGTCCGTTATGGATTTAAGCAAGCAGGTTAAAACATTCGATGCGGTACATGATGAAGAATCACGTAACTTCGTAAAGAAGACAGTTATCAAAGAAACGATCCGTCAGTTCCCAGAAATTGGATTGAAGGCAAAAGACCTTGAAAGTGTTGTTGAAAAGGCCATCGAAACTTGTGTTCAGGAACTGACCGATAGGGTTATTCCTATCCCACAAACAGTTGTACAGCCTTTTACTGAGGTAAAGCAAGGATTCACAGAATTCACTCTAAACACGAGCAGCATGAACTGGCATCCCTCCGATGATACGCTACTTGGAACAGAATTGCAGGAAGGTGGTAAGACCTTCGAAATGGAATCCGACCATTCCGCAATGGCAAAGGTCGATACTGCAGAGAATGAAATCGTCCGTCACATTATTGTCCACGACAATGTAGATTACTCATCTTGCGCTGACCTGATTTATTCTCTGGTCAATGAGGCTAAGCAGCACTTCCTGTCTTATCTCACAGATGAAGAAGCTGAGAAAGTTATGCGTGACCGTCAGAAGACCATTGCTGATATCATTTACAATCAGATGAATGAGCATTTCTATCATGAGGAAATCAATTTCCGAGCATCAAAAATGCGTCCATTCTCACGCATTGAAACAGGCTTCGGTGGCAAATTTAAGTCCGATGAAATATATGATTTAAGAGCGAAGATTCCTGCCGGTGAAGTCCGCAGTAAGGTGTTTAATGGCTTTACCAAAGCGTGCCACACCTTATACAAATTTGACAGCGGAACAGAGCGTGATTTTGCTATAGTACTCGAAAATGATAAATCCGTACTGAAATGGATGAGACCTTCTGCAAAACAGTTCGATATCTACTATGGTCCAGGCGGGATTAACCGATATGAGCCGGACTTTATTGTTGAAACGGCAGATATGATTTATATGGTTGAAACCAAGGCAAACAACGAATTGACCAGCGAACCTGTCATTCAGAAAGCCAAGGCCGCCAAGGTGTTCTGCCAAGCTGTCACTGACTGGAATGCTGAAAACGGCGGCAAGTCGTGGCAGTATGTGCTTCTCTCTCACGATGAGGTACGTATCAATTCCAGCTTCGGCTATCTGGTCAAAAACCGCGTTGAGTATAAGCAGATGGAGATTGCTACAGACTAAATATCCAGCACGATGGCAATATTTATAAAATCCACGAACACTTTTTAGTTCGTGGATTTTACTATATGTTCGTAAATCGTATGCACCAGAAAAAAGTGTGCCTATCTGTTTTATGGCATAAAAATAAGACTTCATGCCTCTGCTACACGATTGCAAGGGTCAAAAAGCCTTATTCTATGCGGTTTTTCGTATATTCCTTTGTATAAAAATTGGCCTTGCCGATGTTGAGCGTCAAGCAGAGAATTTGTTTGAACAGACAATAAAATCACTTGCTGAGCAGGAGCAAGTTACAGAAACACTCAAAGTCGAAAATATGATGTTGTGGGTGCAAAAAACGAATAATATTCGCAACAGAGCAACAGAAATCGTTAATGAACAAGTGATTTATAAATGAGAAAAAGGCACAACTTACGGAGAAAATTTTCGTATGTTGTGCCTTAATTTTATTTGTGAGATTAGTATATATAATCTTAGCGAGCGGACCATTTGGTTATCCAAACAGTAATTTTCTCGTTATGGACACCCTAAGACACGCTTTTTGTATTCGACTTTAATATTGAAAAAACAAAATGGCTCAATGTCGCAAAGGAAAACATGATTGACATATAGTCAAAGAGATAAAGCAATAGGTGTTCGTTATCGCCCAGGAGGAAAAACTGATTTTTCAGGAACAGGTAAGATGCTATATCCCGTTTGAAAAATGCGTAAATTCCGTATGCAAAAATGAGTATGAATATTATTTTGAAAGCGGTCTTCACTTTTGGTGAGAGTTGCTTTTTCTTTTTTATCATTAGCAAAATCATATTAAAATGAAGTCCGAGGTGGAGCGACATAAATATAAAGCCCCAATATGCAGAAAGCATGTGGATTCTGTTCGCCGCATAGGTTGATTTTATATTCAAAAATGTAAACAGATGCCTTGAAACAATTACTCCGCTGACGATTGAGCCGACAAATGATATAAGCACAAGCAATACAAGAATATTTTGAAAAATTCTTATGGGTGTTTGCCTGCCTTTTGCTAAATGCTTTGCCCAATTTATATTGAGTGCGTGATGAACAACAAAAAGCACAAACATAGCAACGCCGACTACTTCGTGTGCAGTTGAGCCTAAAAGCTCGTAGGACATCAAAAGAAGCAAAGCAAATGTCATTAAAATATCAATTATCGGTTTTAGCTTTAATTTTATTTTTGAATTCATAAGTTTTATTTAATTACTCTCATCTTATCTAAAAATTTTTAAGTTAACACAGACCTGCTTTATTAAGTTCTTTATTCAACCTTTTCACAGCAGACTTCAAGACAAATTCCGTGTGTCTGCCTGATGATATGAAACAATAAATTTCGTGATATACAGCATAAAACGAGCATTTCAAATCCACATTTTTTGAAACCGGATATTTTGTTTTATATGTATCATAGAGTTTGAAAGACTCGCCTGTAAGATTTCTTAATTGAAACAAGTCATATTCTTTATCTGCCCATCTGCATTCGAGCGGGTCAATAATTGCGGTAATATTCAACTTACCGTCGCTCATAACATTCATTACATTGAGGTCACCGTGAATAAGCGAAGCATGCTCGATGGGTTCACTGAAAATGTAATCAAAATTTTTCCAGGCTGTTTGCATAACTTTTATTGTTTTGTCATTTATTTTTCCGTCTGTATGCATCTTGAGTGCAGTATCAAGAATGTCTTTTGCGTAAGGCTTATAAAAATCCAGCCAACTGTCAAATTCGGGATTGTCAATACTGCCGAATTTTTCGTTTGTAATACTGTGCCAGTGTGCCAAAGCGTCAACAATATCATTTGCAAATTTTTGTTTTGTCCGTTTAGTCAAAAACAGTTTTTTGAAATCGGTAAAGCAATCGGTACCGTTAACATATTCCTCAACAATAAAATCCATAGGAATCTCATCACCGGCATCAACGGTAAAATACACGGTAGGAATATGAATCAGTGTATCATTTCCAAGAAGATTTAATGCATTTGCTTCACTGATATGCATACCGCTTACACGACAAACCTTAACTATTAATTTGTACGGTGAAACAGGTATTTCGACTTTATATACATAGCCAAAAGAGCCTCCGCCGATATATTTAACGCTTGGCTTTTCACAGGCATAGTGTTTGGAGATTATTGTATTAACAAAATTTTGTGTTTGCTCTTTGCTGTAATCTTTAATAACTTTTTGTTTCATATTTTTTTATTTAATTCTCCGGCCTCTTTGGCGTTCGTTGCCATTCCCATATATTCCATACCGTAAAGAGAGGCAAAGCGTTTCATCGTGTATTCGCCTGCGTCAAGCATCCACTTTTCGGGTGCCGCACCTTGGAATACAAAATAAAGCTTTCTGCCTAAGAGCTCGCTCTCGTCAACCTTGCCGTAAAAACGGTCTAAAACATTACGAACACAGCCGCAAATATTGTGCCAATAAAGCGGAGAACCGATAACGATTGTGTCAGCCTCTTTCATTTTTTCAATCACTCTGTCAAGTCCGTCATAAGGTAAAGTTTGACCGTATGAGCCGATTGTGAAGTCAGTTAAATTAAGTGTTTCGTATTCCTTGCCGTTCAAAAGAATTGAGGCAAGATTAGCAGTATTTCCGTTTTTGTTCGGACTGCCGTTAATAAAAAGAATTTTCATAATATTACCCTCTTAATAATTTAATGTTCGCCGAAAAGCCAAGACATAATGGTATCACCATAACAGTAACCGCCAAAAGCACAACTGTAAATTTGCGGATTTTATTAAAGGTCAAGACCGTTTACCCAAGATTCGACCTTGCTTGATGAGGCATCTGAAGAAAATCTTTCGCCGTCCTGCCAATTGCCTGTGCCTGCCATATCGGCTAAAAGTTCACCACTCTGACCTAAGCCTGATGATGTTGATGTGCAAAACGGAATAACGGTTTTGCCGCTGAAATCATTGCCCTTAACAAAATTGTTTACAGGCCAAGCAGCAATGCCCCACCAAATCGGATAGCCGATAAATACTGTATCATAATCCGTCCAATTATCAGGCGTAGTCTTTGTAAGTGGTACATCACGCTTGCTTTCGTCGTTGTGCTCAACACTTACACGACTGTTGTCATCAGTCCAGTTAAGGTCATCGCTTGTGTAAGGGTCAACAGGTGTAATCTCAAACAAATTTGCTCCGGAAGTGTCGGCTATAGTTTCTGCAACAGCTTTTGAGCTACCTGTTGCAGAATAGTAAACAACTAATATTTTTGAACTTGTATTAGAATTTTGGGTATTTTCATCGGTGGATTTTGAAGTATCTGCCGTTTGTGAAGTGCTTGGGGTTGTATTTGAATTGTCGCTCGAATTATTAGAGCAAGCTGCGAAAGAAAACACAAGCACGAGTGCCAAAAGAATTGAGGTTAATTTTTTCATAATCTTAATCTCCTTTAGTTAATTATTTTTGTTCGTCAACAGGCGGTATCATCTCGGCATACTTTTTAAGCATTTCCGGTGTTGAGGTATAATATCTTACACCCTTATCAAGTAATGATATTTTTGCCATTTCTTCATCAGTAAGTGAAAAATCAAAAATATCAAAATTTGCCTTGATATGATTGTGATTTTTTGAACCCGGGATAATAATGTTGCCCTCCTGAATATGCCAACGAAGAATGATTTGAGCTGTCGACTTTCCGTATTTTTCCGAAAGGCTCTTAAAGAGTGGCTCATTGAGAAGTGTATTATCACCGTGACCCAGCGGATACCAAGCCTGAATTTTAATATCCTCGTGAGAAAGGAATTTTTTAAGTTCCTTTTCCTGATAATATGGGTGCACTTCGGTTTGAAGAACGGACGGCTTAACCTCGCAGATATTTAGGATTTCGCAAATCTGCTCTTCGTTAAAGTTTGAAAGACCGATTGCACGAACCTTGCCTTCCTTGTATGCCTTTTCCATTTGCTTATATCCTGCAATGTAGTTTCCGGCAGGCTGATGAATTAAAAGCAAATCGATATAATCTGTTTGAAGTCGTTCAAGAGTTTTGTCTACTGCGTCGTCCTGCTCGTAAAATGACGGCCAAAGCTTTGTTTCAAGAAAAACATTTTTACGATCAGTGCCTGCGTTTTTCATAGCTCTGCCTACTGCTTTTTCGTTGCAATATGCGTTTGCCGTATCAATAAGCTTACAGCCGTTTTTGAGAGCGTAGTTTGCAGATGCCTCTGCCTCGTCAGGTGTGAGCAAAAATGTTCCTATGCCTGCCATAGGCATTTCTACACCATTGTTTAATTTTATAAATTTCATACTGATTACTCCTTTTCTGTTTGAAAATTAAATATCTAAAATTAGCTTTAAATTAAATAGTTATTTACATTCTTCAAAAATTTGAAGAATTTCTTCGTGTGTCATCTTTTTGTATGCACCCGGTACAATGCCGCATGAGTCTGCAATTTTTTTAAGGTTGATATTTTCATCAATTCCAAGTTCCTTAAAGGTTGTCGGCATACCGATTTCTTTAATGTAATTTGCTAAAGCCTCAACACCTGCCTTTGCAAGCTCTTCGTCTGTTTTGCCGTTTTTTGAAATACCCCAAACATTAACTGCAAACTGGGCAAATTTCTTTTTGCCTGCCTTGCAAATATGTCTGTAATAAACAGGATGAAGAACGGCAAGACCTGCACCGTGATTGCAGTTAGTGTATGCACCGAGCTGGTGCTCCATTTGGTGGCACTCAAAATCCGTCTTTTTGCCAAGTTTGATGATACGGTTTTCTGCCATTGTTGCGTCCCACATCAAGTTACTTCTTGCTGTGTAGTCCTCGGGATTTTTGATAGCGGCACGCAAATTGGTGATAACATTTTTCATAAGAGCCTCGGATATATCGTCCGATACATTGCTTTCATTCGGCTCGCTGAAATAGATTTCCATAATGTGTGAAAGAGTATCAAAAGCACCCGATACCATTTGAAATTCAGGAACGCTATAGGTGTAGGTCGAATCAAGCATAACGAATTTTGCGTTAAGCTGAGGATAATCTTTGCCTGTTTTGATTTTAAGTTCTTCGTTTGTGATTACAGCACCGCCGTTACATTCACTGCCCGTGCCTGAAACAGTGACGATCATACCAAGCGGCAACGGTTCAAAATCAATCACACCCGGTCTTGCCCAAAAGTCAGCCCAAATGTCGCCGTCATATTTTGCACCGAGTGAAATTGCCTTACAGCAGTCCATAACGCTTCCGCCGCCTACTGCAAGAATCAAATCGGCGTTGCTTTCTTTAGCAAGTTTGACGCCCTCAAGCACCTTGCTGTAGGTCGGGTTTGACGGAATACCACTAAACTCAACAACTGCCTTGTTTTCTTTTTTGAGTACGGTTATAACCTCGTCATAAATGCCGTTTTTCTTAATCGAGCCACCGCCGTAGCAGAGCATAACCGTGTCGCCGTAAGATGAAAGAATATTTGAAAGATATTCTTTTACACAGCCTTCACCGAAATATACCTTTGACGAATTTTCAAAAATAAAATTATTCATAGCTTTATCTCCTATCCTGAAAATTTGATTTTATTATTTCATCGAGTGATACATTTTCATTCCTGTATCGCTCGTTTTTGTTTTTCTCGTGCTTAATGATAATTGCCTTTTGAGGGCAAGCGTGAACGCAGGCAAGGCAGTATTCGCATTTTTTGCTTCGCCTTTGTGCGTAATCCATCAGCACAATTATATTACCTGTCGGGCAAACCTTTTCGCATACCTTACAGCCGATACATTTATCGGTTATTTTAATCATCTTGCCGTTATTAAATGACGGAATGATTTTATTCAGCGTTGCCACTTGCTTGTGGAGTTTCCTGTCTGCGTCTGTTGCAGTTGGAACACCTTTTTTCATTAGTCTGATATTCTTGATTATATGTGCAATTTGAGCATCTGTATCTTTGTCAATTTTCTTTTCTTCTGCCATATCAAAAACAGGCAGGTAATTATCAACGCAGTGAACGGTATCTATATAATCAAAGTTGATACCGAGAGCCTTAAACTCGTTATATGTAAACTCGGGGCAGTCGCTTGCACTGTTGCCATAGGTTAAAATGAGATACATATATTTTGTATCAAACTTCGATTTTTTCAAAAACTCTTTTACCGTATTCGGTATTTCGCCGCAATAAACAGGGCAAACAATACCGATTTGGTTGTCTGAATAGATTGATGAATTTTTTATAGCCTGCGGTATGCTGACAGGATATTTGTCAATACACTTTGCAACATAAAGGCTGTTGCCCGTTGCGGTGAAATAAAATACCATAATTACTTCCTCTTTTTTATCACTTTCGACCCACCGAAAACAGCGGACATATTTATATTATCAAGCTTATTATCAATCGCTGATACCTCATTGCTCGTTAATATAATATCTGCCGAGCCTGCGTTTTCAATCAGTCTGTCAAACTTTCTTGTACCCGGAATAGGAACTATATATGGTTTTTTGCACATCATCCACGCAAGCGAAATTTGTGCAGGCGTTGCGTTTTTATCCTTTGCAAGCGTGTTTAACAGCTCAAGCAATTCTTTATTTTGACGAACACCGTCGGCAGTGAACTGTGGCATAACCGTTCTGTAATCCGTGCCTTTTTCAAACTTTGAGTTTTCGTTGTACTTACCGCTTAAAAATCCGTTTGCAAGCGGCGAAAATGCAACGAAACCGATATTAAGTTCCTCAAGAACAGGAAACAGCGATTCATAATGTCTTGCCATCATTGAGTAGCGATTTTGTATGGCAGTCAGCGGACAAACCGAATTCGCTTTTCTTATATTTTCCTCGTTCGCTTCGCTCATACCCCAATGCGTTATTTTACCCTCTTTAATCAAATCTGCCATTACTCCTGCTACCTCTTCGATAGGAACATTAGGGTCGAAACGGTGCTGATAGTATAAATCAATATGGTCTGTGTCAAGTCTTTTAAGCGAGCCTTCAACCGATTTTCTGATAACCTCCGGTCTTGAATTCGGTATAAGAGGTGGGTTTGTGGCATTGCTTGTTTTGTCAAATTCAATGCCAAACTTTGTTGCGATAATAATCTTATCACGGTATGGCTTTAACGCTCTGCCTACAAGCTCCTCGTTATCGTGTGGATTATTTGCCGTACCGTAAATCTCTGCCGTGTCAAAAAAGTTATAGCCTAAATCAACAGCCTTTGCGATAAGCGCGCACATTTCATTTTTATCGGCAGGTGAGCCGTAAGCGTGACTCATTCCCATACATCCGAGACCGACAGCCGATACCTTTAAGTCTTTGCCTAAAATTTTGTAATCCATTATTTCTCCTTAGTGGTGAAAATTTGTAAATGTAATCTGTTCTTTTTCGGGAAGTCCGAATTGTTCCTTGCCCAGTGCAATACTCTTTGCCATAAAAGCAATGTTTTTGCCGAGCGTTCTCATAGTTTGCAAACCCTCTTTATCCTGCAAAACCTCTTCTGCCTGACCGCCGTAAACCATATTCCAATACTGACTTGTGGCAATCGGCATAGAACTGATTGAAAAATATTTGTTGAGCACATCGTATGATGCTGTGTTACCACCTCTGCGACAGGTTGTTACTGCTGCACCAACCTTCATTGTCTTATCAACATTCGCCGTACTGAAAAACAATCTGTCAAGAAATGCGATTGCTCCACCGGCAGGAGATGCGTAATATACAGGTGCTCCGATAACAAAAGCGTCTGCCTCGTTAAATTTAGGTGCAACCTCGTTTACAATATCATCGAATACGCACTTACCGATTTCCTTACATTTTCTGCAAGCGATACAACCGTGCACATCCTTGTGACCTACATGGATAAGCTCAACCTCCATACCTTCTTGCTCCAATGTGTTTTTTAGTTCGGTCAATGCTGTGTAAGTACAGCCCTTTGCTCTCGGACTGCCGTTTATAAGCAGTGCTTTTAACTTTTTCATATCTGCCACTCCTTCGTTATTTTTCTTTTCAACTATATTATAAGAAAAACGAGGCTTCATATGAAGTCTCGTTTTGTTATTCAGTATATACCTTTGGGTTATAACTACTTATTTAGTTTTAACTATATTCTTAGCCGCATCTAAAACTCGTCGAACATTTTCGCTTGGAGTCATCGAATGTAATAGACCGTACGGAATGCTATATTCCCACTCAACAGGAATAACTTTCAGCAAAGGATGAACATTTGCCCAACCCTGTATCGCAAGCAAAACATCGTTCGTGTTTTCGCATCTATTAAATATGCTCATATTGTAAAAATCGAAATCAACAATATGTATCTGCGTATGATTTTGCCAAATATCGTCACGCAATCGGTCAACATAATTGCTCCAGCCACGGTGCATAAGCATTAAATTTTCGCCGTATAAATCGCTGATTTGAAGCTTATCCTTTTGTGCAAGCTTGTGGTGAATGGATACGGCACAGCAAAACGGCTCACGGGATAATTGCAAGCCCTCGCATTTTCTGAGTTTAAGCATTGTGTCGTCAAATATTCCGCCGATAATATCAATGTTCTTCCCCAAATTCGCAAGTATTTCTTTTGCGTTTTCGGGTGTGTTCTCAAATGGAACAATTTCAAATTTTATATCCGGGCATTGCTCTTGAATTTTCGGCCACATTTGCATAAGTAATTGAGCAGGAGTTGTAGGCGACGAGCCGATACGAATAATATTTTCGCCCTCGCTCATTGCGTTTTTCGCCCTGACAACACTGTCCTTACAATAGCCGATAATGTACTTAGCGTCCTGATAAAGCGACTTGCCTGCGTTAGTCAGTATCAACCCACGGTGCGTACGCTCAAACAAAACCAAGTCAAGCGAGCTTTCAAGCAAATTGATTTGCTTAATAACGGCAGTCGGCGTGATGTACAATTCCTCTGCCGCTTTGTTAAAACTTCCTGCGTCCGCAACCTTTATAAATGTTTCTATCTGTGGATTATACATCATCCCACCACCTACATAACAAAATTTAATCACAATCTGTTGTATACCAAAATGATAAATCTTTTTTTAATTATACTTTAATACTCTCAAAAAATCAAATTGACTAATAAATAGCCGTCTAAACACTCAAGCGGTTATTTTAATTTTTTAACTTTTCTATCTTATGGGAGTACAAAACGCCTCCGACCGTTGTAAACAAACTTATTGAGCGTATTGAAATTCACAACAATGAGAAGAAACATTCTCACAATAATGTTAAAGCGGATATTTATTTTACGGCAGTCGGGTTATTTGCATCACAACAGAGAGCAGCTTATTAATACAATGAAAAGAGTAAAACAGAAAAAAGCGGAAAAATCCGCTTAAATAAAGAAAAGGTGTAACCCCCCTTTATCGGGATTACACCATAATTCCTTAAATACTGCCTTATTAGCCCATGGCTAAAGCTGTTCGCTTTTTTCTATGCTATAATTCAAAAAAATATAAATTTTTTGAGACGCTCATCAAAAAAAGACGACTTTATAATTGAGAACATTTTTGAGGAGGGGAATATCATAGACGATAAAAAAATCATAGAACTCTATTTTGAAAGAAACGAGCAGGCAATTAAGGAAACAGATATAAAATATGGAAAACTTTGTCATAAAATTGCCTATAATATCCTAAATAACCTCCAGGATTCGGAAGAGTGTGTGAATGACACATATTTAGGAGTGTGGAACAAAATTCCACCTACAAGGCCGGATAACTTTAAGGCTTATATTTCCAAAATTGTCAGAAGTATTTCCATAGATAAATTTAGAAAACAAAAAGCTAAAAAACGATCCGCGAATATGGTTATGGCATTGGATGAACTTGCAGATATACTGCCAGATGAAAGGTATGCTCCGGGCAGGAATGACGAAGAGATTGGTAAATCAATCAGTATTTTTCTTAATAAACAAAAAGAAGTGGTCCGGAGAGTGTTTCTTCTAAAATATTTTTATTTTGAATCTAACATAGCTATTGCAGAGAGATGTGGTTTTACTGAACGCAAAGTAACACATATGCTGGCTCACACCAGAGCCCAATTAAAAGAATATCTGATCAAGGAGGAAATCTATCTATGAACATACCCAAAATTGCAGATGCCATTGGTTATATTGATAATGAGCTTATCACTGCTACACTGGAAGCACCGCCAAAGAAAAGGCATAATCCTGTAATGAAATGGATGACGGCTGCGGCTTGTCTTACCCTATTTGTAATCGCAGGTATTTTGATTCCGCATCTTTTAAAGAATGACGCAACAGCTGAAAGCAAATATAAATATCATGTTTCTAAAACAGAACGAGCCATAGAATGGCCATGGAAATACAAGACTGCAGCTGAAAAGTATCCTGCTATTAAGTTTAATAGAAAACAGTTTACCGTAAAAAGCCAGAATCCAATCCACACAGATGCACTAGGGGATGAGATTGGCTCCTGTATAGCAGAAGGCCTTGATCCTGATACCGAAAAAAAATATACGGAAACATTTGAGGTGCGGAAGATTCATGGAATATCAGAAGAACTGATGATTGCTGCAGGGAATGAAGACGGATTTTATGTTTATGCAGCTGATGAAAGCACTGCTCCAGATACTTTAGGGAAGTTGCTGGAACTGTATGGTCTTTCTCAAAATATAGAGTTAAACTACGTGACAAAATGTGAAAATTATGAGGAAAAAGAGGAACTTTTGCTGGATAATGATGATGAGATCTGGCAGATCCTTGCGGGCCGCAGTGATGCAAAACTTGATAATACAAGTGATTTCTTTGAAAGAGAGAACCGTATTTATCTCGCTTTCACTGCAACCTCGGAAACGCTGGGTGTTTATAACCGGGTGATCTACATTTCTGAAGACGGCTATTTCGCAACCAATATTTTAGACTATGAATACAGCTATTTCATTGGAAAAGAAGCAGCAGGACAGATCAGCAGTTATGTACAAAAGCATTCCACGGAAACAAAATCCAGCAGCAGTGTGCCAACCATATCCGGAACTGTTACGGAAATTGGAGATGGATATATGATAGTTGATGATACAGTTTTATGCCGGAAACCAAAAGCCGGAAAAAAATATAAGATATATACAGATTATATAAGGATAAGAAGATGGATTGAAAGCGGGGAAATCAAGACAGGAGATCTTGTAGCGGTTGAATATGAAGGGAAAATTTCCAGCAACTGCGAGGTAACGGGAGCATATTCCATATTAACAGGAACGCTTGAAGAAGATGATATTCTAACTCAGGAATAATAAAAACAGGAAAAGGAAGGGTACTGGTTTGAATGCGAAACGAATTTATTGGATAAAGATTGCCCCTGTTGTTTTATTGGCAGGCGCTGCTTACTGGCTCCTGGGTTCTGATTTTTTTACATTTCTAACCTGGTGGGAGATGCTGTTTCTGTTAGGACTGGTATTTATGCCGGTAACATCTCGGATGTTTCAGGGATTTGATGATAATGGCTGGATGTTTTCCAAGGTACTGGCGGTTGCGGTTTGCGGATATGTTCAATGGTTGCTGGCTTGTCTGAAAATCACCCCATTTACAGGAATCACCTGTGTGATTCTCACCATTAGCTGCTGCCTGGGTAGTCTTTTATATGGAATCAAATGTAAGAACAGGCTCCCGGATTCACTTCCCTGGAAACAGGCAACCCTGGTCTACCGGGAAGAGATCCTGTTTTTCATTGTGTTCTTTTTCTGGACGTATCTGGCGGGCTTCCATCCGGCAGCCCATGGGACGGAAAAATATATGGATTTTGGTTTCATGCAGGCCATGATGAGAAGTACCACTTTACCAGCCCAGGATATGTGGTATGCCGGAAAGCCTTTTAATTATTATTATGGCGGACAGTATCTTGCCGTATTCCTTACCAAACTGACCGGAACAAATGTAGAGATCACTTATAATCTGATGAGGACTATGGTTGCAGCTTTTGCCTTTCTTCTTCCTTTTAGTCTGGTGCGTCAGATGCTGAAGGACAAATTAAGGACTGGGAGAAAATGGGCTTTATATTTTGGCGGCATCCTGGCAGGAATGGCAGTATCCATGAGCGGAAATCTCCACTATATTATTTATGGGATCCTCCTCCGGCTGCTGAAAATAAAAACAGATTACTGGTTTCCAAGCTCTACCCGCTATATCGGCTTTGATCCGGCTGTGACCGGGGATGAGACGATCCATGAGTTTCCATCCTATTCTTTTGTACTGGGAGATCTTCATGCCCATGTGATCAATGTCTTTCTGGTCCTGACGGTACTTGGGATCCTTTATTCCTGGATGAAGATAAACTCAGGAAAAAGCTGGAGGCAGAGAGAAATTGGACTTCTTGGGCTGCTTCTGGGAATGTTCCTTTTTTCCAATACATGGGATTTTATGATCTACTACGTTGTGATCTGCGGAACATTGCTCTTTGGAAATCTGAAACGTTATTCTGCTGGTTCTTTTATAAGCCAGGCACTGAAATGGAGTGTGGTACAATGGGTTGAACTGCTGGTAGTTGCATTTCTTGTATCCCTTCCATTTCATATGACTTTTGAAAATGTAATGGTCCAGGGAATTGGAATTGTAAAAATACATACTGCTTTTTACCAGTTCTGTGTATTATGGGCATTCCCGCTTTTGGTCTGCGTACCATTTGTTATCGGGATTCTAAGAAGTATAGGGATGTTTCCAGAGAAAAAATTTCGCAACTTTTTTAACGGTATAAACTATCCAGATCTGTATGGTCTGGTTCTTGTACTTTGTGCTATAGGGCTGATCTTTATTCCCGAGTTCGTTTATATACGGGATATTTATGAAAAAACAGCCCCAAGAGCTAACACCATGTTCAAACTGACTTATCAGGCATATATCATGTTTGGGATTATGATGGCATATATATTGGTTTCATTTACAGTAACCAGGATAAAAAGATGTAGTGGTGCTGACAGTACTATAATATGCAAAGGGCTGCTGAGGTGTCCAAGACGCCAGGCTCTGACAGGGATCATCGCGATCCTGGTTTTGATTTCAACCTGCGGATACCTGGGAAATGCGATTACGCATTGGTTTGAGGGATTCCCCAAAAGGAGTGCATACCAGACACTAAATGCAACAAATTATCTGGAAACTGCAATTCCAGATGACGCTGCTGCGATCCGCTGGCTGAATGACAACGTCACTGGCCAGCCTGTTGTTCTGGAAGCCAGCGGTGACAGTTACCAGGATTATGATGACCGTGTTTCGGCAATGACAGGACTGCCAACGGTTTTAGGCTGGTATGTGCATGAATGGTTATGGAGAAATAATCTGGAAGAAGAAAATCAGAGAAAAGAGGATGTACAGACTATATACACTTCAAGTGATGCGGAACAGGTAAAAACATTGATAGAAAAATACCACATTTCTTATTTATTCATTGGAAGCTGCGAGTATGAGAAATATGGAGAAATAAATAGTGAGTTTTTAGCTTCGTTTGGAAAAGTTGTTTTTGAGCATGGCAACACGATAATAATTGCGTATTAAACACAGTTAGGTATCACAGGCTAAAAGTTACAAAAGATATTGTCTTCTAAAAATGAACCCATTTCCATGACTTAAAAATTGATAAATATCCACAAGGACAGCCTGGAAAATCGACTGTCCTTTTTTTGAGGGGGCAACTTTTAATAATAAATGCAGTTTTTTGGGGCTTTTCAAGAAATCTTGACTGACAATTCTGGCATAGCAAAAATTAGATCTATTGATGAGTCGGGAACATTTTCCCAGCATTTCTGATGCTATTCTAATTCATTTGACACCTTTTCGCTAATAGTATGATAGATTTCCTTTGTCGCTGAATCATTTGCACCATTTACGACCAATATTTTTCCATCTATACTCATGGCTACATATGAATGACGAGGAGGTGATTTTTGAAAAAGTTTATGCCCATTATCTATGTTATAGCATTCGTTATTGGCATTATCTTCATCGTAACAGCAGATACAGGCTTGATTACAAGTTATTATCCTGCTTTGATTGCAGGCATAATCATTAGTTGCTTTGCGGGAGTGTTCCTTGCTATCTACTTATATGCTTGGCATAAGCAATCTAAGTGAGTTATGTCAATTCCAGTTTGTAGAGGACTTAATGAATCCTTGTAATATTGGGCGTTGCATGAATGTTAATTTGCGTTGCTTGATGTATTGAGGGCTAATCAGTATACTAGTTTTATCAAACGAAAAGAGTAGCTAGAGATGATTGGTAAAACGATACTTTACACTGGTAGGTGCAGAAAAAATGCGACAGTATCGGAGAGTTTTGATTGCCAGGAAGAAGAAAGGATAGATTTATTGCCGGAAGTCACAGATAAAAGGTGGCGTCCGGCTTTTTTTCATGCCCTATATTTATTATCAATAAAGTTATCAATGTTTTGTAACTTAGAATATGATATGTATGTAATGAAAATATTAATTACAAATAGTAATTCGTTTTATATCATGAAAATTTAGCACTTTTATGAGAAAAATATGTTAAGAAGTATGGGATATTTGTGGATAAAAGAACATACGTATGGTATACTAAATCAATAATGTTGTTATTTTAAGGAGGGGGATAGATTTGGATAAGATATATGCTGTAATCGACTTAAAATCATTTTATGCATCAGTGGAATGTGTGGAAAGAGGCTTAGATCCTCTCACAACGAATCTTGTTGTTGCCGATAAGAGCCGTACTGAAAAGACCATATGTCTTGCCGTTTCTCCTTCTTTAAAAAAATATGGTATTCCAGGACGTCCTCGCTTATTTGAAGTAATACAGAAAGTGAAGAGGATTAATAAAGAAAGACAGGAAACTGCTCCGGGGCATAAATTCATAGGACAATCTTTTCATTCAGATAAATTAAGTGATCCTTCGGTTGCCCTGGCATATATTACAGCACCTCCGAGGATGTCATTGTATATGAAATATAGTACACAAATATATCAGATCTACCTTCGGTATTTTGCTCCAGAAGATATTCATGTATATTCGATTGATGAGGTTTTTATTGATTTGACAGGATACTTAACAAATTATCAGATGGGGGCAAAAGAATTAATTTCCAAAGTGATACAGGATGTATTAAAAGAAACAGGGATTACAGCTACTGCAGGGATTGGTACGAATCTATATCTTGCAAAGATTGCAATGGACATTATGGCAAAGCATGTGCTGGCAGACGAGTATGGGGTGAGAATTGCTTATCTTGATGAGATAACATATCGAAAGAAATTATGGGAACATCAGCCGATTACAGATTTCTGGAGAGTAGGGAAAGGATATGCCAAAAAGCTTGCTGCATATCAGATTTACACGATGGGAGACGTTGCCAGATGCTCTGTTGGAAAAGAAAAGGAATATCATAATGAGGAATTACTTTATAAACTATTTGGGATTAATGCTGAGTTATTGATTGACCATGCCTGGGGATATGAACCTTGTACGATTGCAGATATAAAAGTATATAAACCAGAAGCAAAAAGTATCGGTTCTGGACAGGTATTATCTTCCGCTTATTCATCAGAAAAAGCAAAAATTGCAGTTTTAGAAATGGCAGAACAGATTGCATTTGATCTTTTTGAACAGAAGCTTGTTTCAAAGCAATTTGTCCTCACAATAGGTTATGATAGGGATAATTTGCAAGGACAGAAATACAGTGGAGAGGTTGCAACAGACCGTTATGGACGAAAAATCCCCAAACACGCACATGGTACGATTAATCTGGATATACCAACTTCTTCACTAAAAGAAATTACAACTGCTGTTTCTAGTCTTTACGACAGGATAATTGATAAGGAACTCCTTATCCGGCGGCTCACATTATCTGCTACTAAAGTTATGCCCAAAGAAGGACAGGTATATCAGCAGTTAGATCTGTTTACTGATTATGAAGCATTAAAGAAAGAACAGGAAAAGGAACGTAGATTACAAAAATCTATTCTTGATATTAAGAAAAAATACGGAAAAAATGCAGTTTTGCGAGGGTTAAGTTACGAAGAAGGTGCAACAACAAGAACAAGAAATGGACAGATAGGAGGGCATAAAGCATAATGGGAAAGTATGACGATATTATCAATCTTCCACATCACGTATCAAAAAAACACTCCCAGATGCCTATTGCAGACAGGGCAGCTCAGTTTGCTCCATTTGCAGCTTTAACTGGATATGGAGAACAGATTAAAGAAACTGCTAGAACTACGGAAGAATTTCATCAGGTATCAGGACGAGAAAAAGAGGAGCTAGATCAGAAATTACAGATATTACAGCAAACCCAATATAAACATCCTTTAATTTCCATATATTATTTTGCACCAGATGCCCGAAAACAAGGTGGACATTATAATAAAACAACAGGATGTGTAAAAAAGATAGATGTAATAAATGAGAAGCTTATGATGATAGATGGAAATGAAATTG